>Ga0078972_1001533_pt1 | contig 85510 bp, 80 predicted proteins | sample YelNatPaOPGAMG01_FD_67568 | JGI IMG/M metagenome (GOLD analysis project Ga0078972, IMG submission 67568) | Hot spring thermophilic microbial communities from Obsidian Pool, Yellowstone National Park, USA - OP-RAMG-01 (SPADES assembly) (version 2) | ecosystem: Environmental > Aquatic > Thermal...
TTCCCTCCCCCTCCGCTGGCAAAGCCAGAGGGAGGGACCCCCACCCTTGGACGCCTTTTTCGCCTTCGGCTCAAAGGCCCCCAATCCCTTATCAGGTGAAAGAGCATTGGAGCTAAACCACCTGTTCATCAAAATTTGGAAGCTCCGTTCCAGTTCCATCACGGGATTGGGGTGCGAACCTCGCCCTGCAATTTGGCGCTCCCTGGTTTATCATGCTCATTCCGCGAGCACGGCGGCTGTGCCGGTTCGGGCCTGCTGCGAGGGAGGGACGATGAGGATCCACATGATGGCCGTGGGCGGCACGGGAATGGGGGCCCTCGCGGGCCTGCTGAAGGCGCAGGGACACGAGGTGACGGGGTGCGACACGGATCTCTACCCTCCCATGAGCGAGATGGTGGAGCGCTACGGTATCTCCGTGGCCCGTGGGTTTGATCCGGCGCACCTAAAGCCACGGCCGGACCTCGTGATCATTGGCAACGCGATTCACTCGGACAACTCGGAGGCTCGTGCCGTGGTGGATGAGGGCATCGGCTATCTCTCCATGGCCGAGGCCATAGGCCGTTTTGCGGTGGAAGGGCGAAGGAGCCTCGTGGTGACGGGCACCCACGGCAAGACGACGACCACGGCCCTCTGCGGCTACCTGCTGGAGAGGGCCGGTCTCGCACCCAACCTCATCGTGGGCGGCGTCGTGAAGGGGTTGGAGAGTTCCTTCCTCTGGGGCGGGGGGGAGTGGACCGTCCTCGAGGGCGACGAGTACGAGACGGCCTACTTCGACAAGGGGCCCAAATTTCTGCACTACTCTCCCAGCCTCCTGATCGTGAACAACATCGAGATGGACCACCTGGACAATTTCAGGACCCTGCGCGAGCTCGAAACGGCCTTCGTGCGGCTCTTCAGCGTGGTACGCCCGGAGGGACTGGTCCTCCTCGGCACGGAGAGCCCCTCGGTGAGGAAGCTGGCGCCCCTGGCGGGGCGGCGGGCCGAAAGCTTCGGCCTCACGGGAACGGAGAAGTGGACCGCGGAGGAGGTGGCCTTCACTCCGAAGGGCGTACGATTCCTCTTGGTCCGAGCAGGGAGGCGGCTGGGACCATTCGCCAGTCCCCTGAGTGGCGCTCACAACCTCCGGAACTCCATCGCCGCCCTCGCCGCTTGCCTGGAAGCCGGCGCACCGCTGGAAGCGCTTCGCGGGGCGCTGTCCGGCTTCCCTGGGGTCCGCCGGCGGCAGGAGGTGGTGTACGACGGCGGCGGAATCACCATCGTGGATGACTTTGCGCATCACCCGACGGCCATCCGCGAAACGCTAAGCGCCCTGGCGCAGCGCTACCCGGCCCGCCGCATCGTGGCCTGTTTCGAACCCCGCTCTTTCACCTGTCAGACCCGGCAGCACCAGGATTCCCTGCCCGCGGCTTTTTCGCAGGCCCAGGCCGTCCTTCTCGGTCCCATGCCGGGCCCCGGTAAGATCCCCGCTCAGGAGCGGCTCGACCTCGCTCTCGTGGCCTCCGCGCTGAGGATGGAAGGCACAGTGGCCGAGGTCATGGCCTCGCCGGAGGAGTACTTGGAGTGGTTCGCGGGCGGGCTGAAGGAGGGGGACCTGGTGGCCTTCTTTTCGAGCGGAAGTTTCCATGACCTGCCCCGGCGGCTGGCCGCGGCGCTGGAAGGAAGTGAAAATGGGCTGTAAGATGGCATTCGAGGCTGATTCGAGCTGCCCGCCATGATCGGGGGAGCGGTCTGAGTTCCCAGGCCGTGGAGAGGGATGATGGAGGTCCGCTGCGCGAGCTGTGCGGGAAAGATCGCACTTGAACGGGACGAGCCCTTCCTCCGCTGTCCCTTCTGCGGTTCCACTCTCTACCTGGACCGGGCTCAGACCTTCCAGCGTTTCCTGATTCCGCCCGCCGTGCCTCGGGCCAGGGTGGAGCCGCTCCTGCGAGAGGCGCTGGCAGCGGCGGAGATGCCCCCTCTTCCCGTCCAGTCCGTGGTTGCCGAACTCCTTCCCTTTTGGAGCGTTCAGGAGGAGGGCGGGCGGCGGACCATCGCCGCCTTCAGCCCCCAGCCTCCCGCCCTGCACGGTTTCAGTCTGCCTTCGGCGGGTGCCGTCTACTTCTCCGAGGAGGCGGCCGGCGGCTTCGCGGTGATGCCGTGCGCGGAGAGCGCCTCGGCCCAGTGGCACGGGCGTGAGGCATCGGGCCGGTTCAGCCTGGTCATGGTGCCCTTCTACCGGGTGACCTACGGTGCCGAGAAGACCTACGCGGCGTGGATCGACGGAGTCACGGGCAAGGTCCATCTGGGGGAGGGCCCGCCCCCGCTGACCACGCAGATTTCCCGGCGCTTCTGGGCGATTCTGACGCTTCTATTCCTGGTCTTTACGGCGGAAGCATTTCTCCTGCGGGGCATCTGGAGCCTCGCGGCGGTGGCGGTGAGCGCGCTGGCCGCCTATCCCGCCGCGCGACGATTTTTCGAGGAGGGCGAGCCGTGAGCGGACCAAGAGCCCTGAGCTGCCCCGAGTGCGGAGGAACGGTCGCCCCGCCGCTGGCCGCCCGAAAGATGATCTGCGAATTCTGCGGCAAACCGCTCTTCTACCGCGAAGCGGGCTTTCTCCCCCGTTACCTGCTCCCGCCCTCCATGAGCGAGCAGGAGCTGCAGGCCGCGGCGCGGACCCTGCTGCGCGGCCGCTGGCTCCCGTCGGACCTCAGCCGCCGGGCGCTGCTCGTTCGGCGGCAGCGGAGCTATCTCCCCTTCTATCTCCTCACCGGCAAGAGGGGCGGTGTGCTGGCCACGGGCAGGGAGCGCGTGGTGCAAGAGCTTTCGCCGAGCCTGCCGCGCCAGGACGGGGCCGCCCTGCGCGGGCCGCTTCAGCACAGCTTTGAACGACCAAAGACCGAGGTCCGCCTGGAGGAGGACAGCCGCGTGATCCTGGGCGATTTCCGTTACCTCTACCCTGCGGCGGCCCTCTCCAACTGGGACCTTTTGGACGTGGACCTTCGGGACGCGGTGAAGGAGATCCTGGACCGGGCCGTTCCGGCCGACATGGAGGAATTGGCGGGCCAGGGCGAGGTGGTGGACGTGGACATTCCGTTGGAGAGGATTCTCGACATCGGCGTGAAGGCCGTCCAATCGGCGGCGGGCGAGCTCAAGGTCATGCAGCTCCAACCGGCCCTTCTCTACGTTCCGGTTCAGACCCTGACCTTCCGCTACGGCGGCCAGTTCTACACCGTGACCGTCGAGGAGGCGGGCGCACGATGGGTCTCAGGCCGCCTCCCCTTCCGAAGGGACTACGCGGTCCTGGCCGGCCTCCTCATGACCGCGGGGCTGGGCCTTTTTGCCGGCCAATTCCTCTCGGCCATCGCCGGCGCCGTCAGTGAGGGCCCGGAGCTCGCTCAGGGCCAAGGGCGCTGGGCCGTGGTGCGCCTCCTGGCAGTGGTGGGCGTGCTCCTATTCCCCCTCATCGCGCTGGGGCTCAACGCGGCCTGGCTGATGATCCGGGCCCCGCTCGTGGTCCGCCTGGGAGGCGGCGGCGTGAGGGTGGACGCCGCGGGACCCGTGCCCAAGAGCCCCATGGCTCCCGTCAACGCGCTGTTGCGGTTCTTCGTGGGCGCTCTCTTGGGCGGGGCCGCCAAAGAGCTGGAACGGTGGGGCCTATGACCGGCGAGGCCCTGCTGATTCCGCTGGTCTGCCCCCGGTGCGGAGGCGAGCTTGAGGGCGGCGAGAAGGCCCTCGTCTTTCTCTGCCACCCGTGCCGCCTGGCGGTTTCCATGCACCGCTCTCCGAGGCCCTTCCCCCTCCTGTACGCCACCCCCGCGGCGGGCAAGGGCTCGGGAGAGCCGGTCTACGCCCCCTTCTGGCGTCTGGAAGGCAAGGCGAGCTGGCGTGCGCCGGACGAGGAGCGCAGGCGGGCCTACGACCGCCTTACTCCCTTGGGCCCCCTGTTCTTCCCGGCCTTCTGGAGCCCGCGGGCGGCGCTCTACGACAACCTGACGCTCCGCTACGCCTTGGCTCCGGCAAGCATCCTCCTGGGGCCTGGGGAGGCCCCCGTTTTGGATGGAGTGCTGGATCCGGCGGACCTCCCCGAGATGGCCCGCCTGACCTGGCTGGCCTATCTGGATAGAGCCAGCGATGTCAGCGGCGTGGAATGCCTCTTCGAACCCACCGGCCTGGCCTACGTGGCGGTGCCCTTCGTGAGGGAGGCGGACCACTGGGCGGACGGGGTTCTGGGCATCCACGTTCCCGAGGGGGGCCTGGTCCGCTGAGCGCGGACGCCGTGTTAGACTGGCATTCAACGGAGGAGGGGGTGATGGCTGATATTCGGACCCTGTGCGACCTGTATTTTAACACCGTGGACAACCTGAAAAGGCCGGATCTCCTGATGCGGAAGAAAAAGGGGCTCTGGGAGGTGGTGTCCAGCGAGGAGGTGGCCCGGACGGTGGAGCGTTTTTCCTGTGGTCTCATGGCCCTGGGGGTGAAGCCGGGCGACAAGGTGGCCCTCATCTCGGAGGATCGCCCCAAGTGGCTCATGGCCGACTACGCCATCCTCACCGCCGCGGCGGTCAACGTGCCCCTCTACGCCACGCTGAACGCCGTCGAGAGCGCCTACATCGTGGCGAATTCGGACGCCGAGGTGGCCATCGTCTCCAACGAGGATCAGGCCAACAAGCTCCTCTCCCAGAAGGAGTCGCTGAAGCGTCTTCGGAGCATCGTGATCATGGACCCCCCTCCGAAGGGGCCCAGCGAGCTGCTCCCCTGGGACACCATCCTTCAGTGGGGAGAGGATTTCGCGGCCAAGAACCCGGGGGTGCACCGCCGAGTGGCCTCGGCCGTGAAACCTACGGACTTGGCGACGATCATCTACACCTCCGGGACCACGGGCGTGCCGAAGGGTGTCCTGCTCGAACACAAGTGCTTCGTGGAAAACTGCCGGGCGGGCATGCAGTACCTGGCCATCGACGAGACCGACCGGGCCCTCGTCTTCCTTCCGCTCAGCCACTCTTTCGAACGCATGATCGACTACTGCTTCTTCTGGAAGGGCATGACCATCGCCTATGCGGAGAGCATCGACAAGGTGGCCGAGAACCTGGCCGAGGTGAAGCCCACGGTCATGGCCGCCGTTCCCCGCCTCTACGAGAAGGTCTACGCGCGTCTCATGGAGCAGGCGGCGCACTCCTCCCGCCTCAAGAAGGGCCTCATTCACTGGAGCATGGATACCCTGAGCGCGTGGGCCGAAGCGACAAAGGCGGGGAAAGTGCCTGCCGGCTTGGCATTCAAGAGGGCCGTCGCGGACAAGATCTTGGGCAAGAAGCTGAGAGAAAAGGTCGGCGGGCGGATTCGCTACTTCGTCTCGGGCGGAGCCCCTCTCCCCCGCCACCTAGCGGTCTTCTTTTACGGCTGCGGCCTCCCCATCGCGGAGGGCTACGGCCTGACGGAGACGACGCCCGTGGTCACCGTGAACGAGGTGGATGCGGATGGCACCGACCGGATCCGCTTCGGCTCTCCGGGGCGCCCCCTTCCCAACGTGGAGGTCCGCATCGCCGAGGACGGGGAGCTCTGGGTGCGGGGCCCCAACGTCATGAGCGGCTATTACAAGATGCCGGCGGAGACGCGCGAGGTGCTCACGGAGAACGGCTGGTTCGCCACGGGCGACATCGCCCGAATCGACGAGGACGGCTACCTCTTCATCACGGACCGGAAGAAGGAGCTCATCGTTACGGCGGGCGGCAAGAATGTGGCGCCGCAACCCATCGAGAATCTCCTCAAGATGAACAAGTACGTCTCCCAGGCGGTGCTGATCGGCGACCGGCGACCCTACATCACGGCTCTGATCGTCCCGAACTGGGACAACGTCATCGAATACGCCCGCTCCAAGGGCATCAACAAGATCGACCCGCGGGACCTGGTGGAGGAGCCCGTGGTAAAGCACCTGTTCGGCCACGTCATCGAACGGGCCAACGCCGGCCTGTCTCGCTACGAGCAGGTGAAGCGCTGCAAACTGCTGCCCAGGGAGCTCAGCCAGGAGGAGGGGGAGCTGACGCCCACCCTGAAGGTCAAGCGGCGGGTGATCAACGAACGGTATGCCCATCTCATCGAAGAGCTCTACGCGGCGAACGGAAACCACGAGGAGCGCTGCGACTGATACGCCCCCCAGGGGGAGCCCTCCCGGCCAGGGCCTCCAAGGGCTGCCGGGGGTGGGCACAGCCACGGCGCGGAGCCTGGCGGCCTCGGGGCTCGTCACCCGCGAGGATCTGCTGTGGTGGCTTCCCCTGCGGTTCGAAGACCGCCGGCATCCCCTCTCCATCGCCTCGCTCACCCCGGGCCGGATGGCTTGCGTAAGGGCCAAACTCCTCGCCATCACCTCCCGAAGCGCCAGGCGCAGGGGGGTGCACCTCACGGAGGCTCTCGTGGCGGACGCCACGGGGAGCATCCACGTGGTGTGGTTCAACCAACCCTGGCTCAAGGAGTCCCTTCCACAGGGCACGGAACTCTTCCTCTTCGGAAGGGTCGAACTCTTTTCCGTGCGGGGCGGCCTGAGGCTCCAACTGGAGAGCCCGGAGGTGGAGAAGGTGCCCTCGCCGGGCGAGGCCGCCATTCACCTGGACCGGATCGTCCCCGTTTACAAGAGGGCAGGGAACCTATCCAGCAAGGCCCTCCGCACGCTCATGTTCCGGCTTTTTGAAGGGGGGAGCTCCATTCCGGAGGTGCTCCCGAAGGCCCTGCTGCGGGAGGAGGGCTGGGCGGAGCGCTGGGAGGCATTCCGCAGGGCCCATTTCCCTGAAGACGGCGAGTCCCTGGAGGATCTGACGGCGGCCAAGACGCCCGCCTACAGGAGACTGGCCTTCGAGGAGATGCTTGGGCTCCAGTGCTCTCTCCTGGCCGCACGGCAAGAAAGGAAGAGCTTGAAGGGGGTGGTCATCCGCCCCGATCCCGCCACCGGCGATCTCCTGCGCAGGCTCCTGCCCTTCCACCTGACTGGGGCGCAGCGCCGCGTCCTCAAGGAGATCGTCTCGGACCTGGAGTCTCCCGCGCCCATGTACCGGCTCCTGCACGGGGACGTGGGAAGCGGGAAGACGGTGGTGGCCTTCTTGGCCATGATCATGGCCGCTCACCAAGGGTTTCAGGCCGTCTTCATGGCGCCCACCGAGGTGCTCGCCGGCCAGCAGTGGAAGAAACTGGAATCCATGGCCGGGCCCTCGGGGATGCCCGTGGGGTTCCTGACGGCGGCCGTGAAGGGGAGGGCGCGTAAGGAGCTCTTGGCCGCCCTCGCCTCGGGAGAACTGCGTCTCCTCGTGGGTACGCACAGCCTCTTTCAGGAAGGAGTGGACTACGCATCCCTGGGCGTGGTCGTCATCGACGAGCAGCACCGCTTCGGCGTGGTTCAGCGCGCGAGGCTGGTGGCGAAGGGGAGGGAGCCCAACGTCCTGGTCATGTCGGCCACGCCCATTCCCCGAAGCCTGGCCCTGACCCTCTACGGCGATCTGGATCTGAGCGTCCTGGACGAGTTGCCGCCTGGACGCCGGGAAGTGGTGACGGCGGTCCGCGACCCGTCGTCGCGCCACCGAGTGGAAGCGTTTCTGCGGCGCGAGATGGACGCGGGACGCCAGGTCTTCGTCATCTACCCGCTGGTGGAGGAGTCGGCGGCCACCGACCTCCAGGCCGCCACTCAGGGATTCCAGCGGCTGACGGCGGGGCCGTTCCGGGGCTACCCGGCGGCTCTCCTCCACGGCCGCATGAAACCGCGGGAGAAGGAGGAGGTGATGAAGCGGTTGAGGAGCGGCGAGATCCGGCTCCTCGTGGCCACTTCCGTGGTGGAGGTGGGGGTGGATTTGCCCGAGGCCTCGGTCATGATGATCGAACATGCCGAACGCTTCGGTCTGGCCCAGCTTCATCAGTTTCGGGGCCGGGTCGGCCGGGCCGGCCACAAAGGATACTGCATCCTGATGCAGGGTCCAAACGCTGGAGATGAAGCGCTGAAGCGCCTCAAGGTTTTGGAAGGCACCCGCGACGGGTTCGCCATAGCGGAGGCCGACCTCCGGCTCCGAGGCGCTGGAGAGCCGGCAGGCACGCGGCAGTGGGGAGGCGGCGGCTTTAGGCTCGCCAATCCGCTGCGAGATTTTGATATGCTCCAGAAGGCCAGGAATTGGGCGGCCCGGCTGGCCGCCCCGGATTTTACGTGGGATGCGGACGAGAAGGAGCGATTCTACCAATGGCTCAACGAGTGGCAAGCGCGCTGGGGTTCCTTGGGTCGGATCGGCTGAGATGGCCGCTCTCCTTGCTTCTTGGAGTTCTGCTCTGGGCCGCCTCCCTTCCTCCGTACGGGATCGGGATCCTGGCCGTCCTGGCCTTCGTGCCCCTACTGTATTCGCTGCCCGGTGTGCCCATGCTCCAAGTGCTGTCGAAGGGTTGGCTGGCGGGGACGCTGTGGGAGTTCAGCACCCTGTGGTGGCTCATTCCAACGTTGGTCCGATACGGGAACATGGCGGAGCCGCTGGCCCTCCTGCTGGTCCTGGGCATGTGCGGGGTACTCGGGCTTTACATGGCCGGTTTTCTTGGAACCATGGCCCTTCTGGTGAAACGGCGCGGTGATTGGGCCATCGTCCTGGCCCCCTTCGCCTGGGTTCTCTGGGAGTGGCTGCGGGGCGTCCTCCTCAGCGGCTTCCCTTGGTGGGGCCCCGGATACGCGTTGAGCCTCTACCCCGCGTTCTTGCAGGGAACTCGGCTCTTCGGAATTTTGGGGCTCTCCTTCCTGGCCCTCCTCGGTTCTACCGCCATTGCCCTCTACCTCAGGGATCGGCGCGGCACACTCGCCCAGGTGGTGGTTCCCGCCGCCCTCCTTCTTTTCGTAATTGCCTACCTGGCGGGTGCGTGGTGGAACGACCATCCCGTGGAGCCGAAGCCGACCGTGCCGGTGGGCTATCTGCAGCCCCAAATCCCGCAGAACCACAAGTGGGACCCCCAATTCTCCGGCATGATCCTGAAGCGGACCTTGGACCTCTCCATGGCCTTTCAACACTATGGTCTGAAACTCCTGGTCTGGCCCGAGTCCAGTACACCCTTCGAGTGGGACACCGATTCGGCCTACCGCCGGGCCGTCGCAAAGGTGGCGGCGGACATTGGCTCTCCCATCCTGGTGGGGAGTGTCCTCTCCTCCGCCGACGGCTACCAGAACGGCGCCGTGCTGGTCATGCCCGACGGCAAGGAGGCGGGGCGCTACGCCAAGACCCACCTCGTGCCCTTCGGCGAGTACGTGCCCCTCCGCCAGTGGCTCTTCTTCGCCAGACCCATCGTGGATGAGGTGGGAGAGTTCGCTCCGGGCCACAGCCTTCAGCCCCTCTCCCTGCCGGAGGGAAAGGTGGGTGTGACCATCTGTTATGAAGGCATCTTCCCCTCCCTCGTGCGCCGGGAGGTCCTCAACGGAGCCCAGCTCCTGGTGAACATGACCAACGACGCCTGGTACCGGGGCACACCCGGACCCGCCCAGGACTTTCTCATTCAGCGGGTCCGGGCGGTGGAGAACGATCGCTATCTGATTCGCAGCGCCAACGGGGGGGTCAGCGGTGTCGTCACCCCGCGCGGCCAACTCCAAGCCGCCACCCCGAAGGGCCAGCCCGCCTCCTTCTGGGGATTGGTGGAGTTCCGGTCCACCAGGACCCTCTGGGACCGCCTCGGCAACGCCTGGCTTTTACTGCCCCTACTCGTGGTCCTCTTTTTCGCCCGGCCGTCCCGGGCCAACCAGCCCGGAGCACGGCTCTCTCCATGAGCGCCCCGCGCCGGCTCCGCCGGCTCGTGGGATGGGCGACCTACACGGTCCTGATTCTGGGGCTCCTTCAGGAGGGGGCGGGGTGGGCGGCATCGGCCTGGCTGGGCCGTTGGCTGGGCACTAGGCCGCCCATCCACGTTCACCTCCTGACCCTCAGCATCTCGTCCCCGGAAGGTTCCGGCCTCTTCCGGGGTGTCGGTGTGCGGTGGTCGGGGGTCCGCGTGGACCTTTGGGGGCGGCTGAGCACCGACGAGGCCGAGCTGGGTCCGGTGAAGGCCCCTCTCCTGTCGCTGAAGGATCTGAGGCTGAGAAATCTCTGGGGGCTGCCGACGGGAGCCGCCGCGAAAATCGCGGCGAGGCCGTTCGCCGCGGGATGGGCCTCCCTTGGGCGGGGCGCTGGAAACTCTCAAGGCTGGATCTTGAATCTGCCCCTGAATCTTCAGATCGAGGATCTTCGCATCGAAAGTCCTGCGGGCCCTTGGCATGGGAACGGATGGGTGGGCGGCCGGCGAGGGGGAGGGGAGGGGGCCTGGGCAGCTCGCTTAAGCGGCGCCGCCGGGGTGCTGGACCTCTCCGGAGAGTGGAGTCCGGCAGGAGGATCGGTCGGCCTGCTCCTCCTCAGCGGAGGGAGGACGCTGGCCATCGGCCGATGCGGCTGGACCCCCGACCAAATCTCCACCGATCTGGAGGGCTGGCCCAACGGCCAGAGTTGGGGCGTTGAGGGAAGGCTGGTGAGGGGCGGTGAGGCCCAATTCGCCCTCTGGAATCCCGGGTCATTGGAGGGCGGCGGGGTCGCCTGTGCGGTCGTGGCTTTGGGAGGAGCTCCCGGCTCCCCCGGAAGCTGGATCAGATACCTGGCGGGAGAACTGCGCTTGGCCTCGCCCACTGCGAAGGGAATGGGCCGCATCCATGCCCCGATCCTCACGTTAGATTGCCTTTCAACTCCTCATGAAACTCAGCCTTCCTCCACTTGCATTTCCGCCGCCCTGCATGGTCTGTGGCCAAACTCCCGCGGAGGTGCACCCATGCCGCTTCGGGCGAACGTAGAGTGGCTGGAAACGAAGGGCAGCGCCTGGAGCCTGGGATTCTCGGCTGACGTGGGACTGGCCGGGAAGGCTCCACCCCTGGGTTCCCCGCGCCTCGCGGGGTGGCTGGCGCCGGGAGTGGGAGGCTATCCGGTGGGCTCGTTGACCCTTCGCTGGGGAAAACTGGGAGCAGGTTTTCGCTCCGCGTTCGACGCGGGGAAACTCTCGCTGACGGGAAGACTGCGGGCTCCCTCGGGGAGCATGGAGATGGAGGGTGAGGCGCGGGGAAAGGTCTGGTCCCTGCGGGGGAGGGGCGCCTGGCGCGGGACGGGCGGGAGCTGGCCGGTGCCCGTAGGAGGCTTGGCGGGTACCCTCTCGGCCTCCGGGGAAGGCACCACCCTGCACACACTGGATCTGGCGGCCGAGGGAGGAGGAGGGGCCTGGCGCTTTCGGAATCAAGAGGGGGCCTGGAGCGCCGAGATTTCCGGCGGGCGCCTCAGGGGGAGCGCACTGTCCCTTGAGGGGGTCCGGGTGAAGGCCGCGGGACAGGGCGGTCGCTGGCGGGGGACCCTGAAAGTGGCACGCGCCGAGGCCTGGGGCAAGGAGCTGAAGGATCTTTCTCTCTCGGGAAGTGGGCGGGAGGAACGAGCGGATGCGGATTTTTCAGTCGGGCTTCCCTTCCTGGATGGCGAAGCTGGGGGCAGCCTTCACCTGGAAGATCTTGGTGGCGAGGTCCGAGCCGGTCTCCGACAGGCGAACCTCTCGCTCTTCGGCGGCCAGCTCGCCGTCAAGGGGCTGGTTGCGCCCTTGGCCCCGCTGACGGCTCGACAGGGAGACTGGCGCTGCGAGGGGATTTCGCTCCGCTCGGAGCCGTTGGGCGCGGCGGAGGGAAAATGGAAGATCAATACCACCGCCTCCGGCTACGGCCTCGAAGCGGCGGGAACCCACTGGGGAGGGCCATGGCAGGCCACGGTGAAGTCAGAAGGCGGTTCCGCGCCGCGGGTTTTGATCCGGTTGAAGGACGTGGAAGCCAAACCTATGGCCGATTTCCTTCGCGCTACCGTACCGGTGCCCTTCAGCGTGGCCGGGGGCAGGGCCGATGTGGAAGGGGACGCCGACCTGGAAGAGAGTCCGCCCGCCATCAAGGGGAGACTGACCGTCAGAGACTGTACTCTAGAGTTCGGCAGCCCGGACCGAACCCTGCGCAAGCTCTCCGGGCTCGTACTAATCGATTACGGCAAAGAGGGGCTGGCTCTGCACACCGAAGGGGCGAGCCTGGAGGGAGGCAAGCTGCCCGTGAAGGCCGAGGCCCAATCGGCCGGCAGAGGCCTTCGCCTCCAGTTTTCGGTTCCAGGGGTCGCCGCGGCGGAGCTCCAGAACGCCTTCTTCGACTTCCTGCCGGAGTATCTGGGTTACGGGACGGTTGAAGGAGAGGGCGCCGTCACCGGAAGCTTCGACCTCACGGGGAGCCAGCCCGTCCTGCGATGCGACCTGGCGCTGAAGGGCGCCAGTTTTCTCTCGGAAGACAAGTCGCTCAAGGTAACGGGAATGGAAGGGCGGCTCCCCTTGGAGCTCCTCCTCGGGCAGGATACCTTCGCCATCCCTGGCTTTCAGCAGCGGGGAGGGGCGGATCTAGGAGAGGGCGTGAGGGCCTTGAGCCAGCCACTTCCGGAGGGCGAAACCCTTCGAATCCGCCGCATCCGATACAGCGTCTTCCACGCCGACGACTTGGAGCTGTCGTCGAACGCGCGCCAGGGGCTCATGGATCTTCGGGCCACCCGAGGGAAACTGTGGAAGGGAGAGCTAAAGGGCGAGGCCCGGCTCGCCCTCAACGAAGCGGGCCTTCGCTACGCCGGACAGATCCTGCTCGACCAGGTCAGCCTCAAGGCCTTCTGTTCCCAGTCGGGATCGCTGGCGGGAGACTTGTCTGGAGATTTGAACGGCAGCCTCACCTTCGGAGGGGAGGGGCTGGGCCTTAGCCGCGTACGAGCCCTCGGCGACCTGTGGGTCGATCCCCGGGGGGCGGAGCCCATGCTGATCGGGCGCGATTTCCTGGTTCGGATAGGCGGCGAGCGAATAAGAAGCCTCACGCACAGCGCCACCTTGCCCTACGACCAGGCCTCCCTGCGCTGCGGTCTGGACGCAGGGCAGCTCTCCTTTTACCAGCTCGTGCTCGTGCATGAAGCCAATCCTCTCAAAGCCATTTTTCGGCGGGATTTCTCCTACGAGGTGCGCATTCCCCAAGGGAATACCATCAGCATTTGGCGGTTAATCCATCATATCAAGGCGCTGGAGACGAGCGCTCCAGAGGCCAAGGTTCAGAGTCCGGCACTGGGACGCTAGCACGAAGGAGAGTGGTCATGAGCGGGCGAATCTACAACGACATCACAGAGACTATCGGGGGTACCCCTCTGGTGCGGCTTTCGCGGATGGTGGAGAAGGGGATGGCGGAGGTCTGCGTGAAGCTGGAGTCCTTCAACCCGGCGGGGAGCGTAAAGGACCGCATCGGCCTCTCCATGATCGCCGCCGCCGAGGCCAGCGGGCGGCTCAAGCCCGGCATGGCCGTGATCGAGGCCACCTCCGGAAACACCGGCATCGCCCTTGCCATGGTTTGCGCGCAGAGGGGCTACCCCCTGACTCTCGTCATGCCGGAGACCATGTCTCTGGAGCGCCGGAGGCTGCTTCAGGCTTACGGAGCCAAGCTGGTCCTGACCCCTGGTGCGAAGGGCATGAAGGGGGCCATGGCGGAGGCGGAGCGGCTTCTCTCCGAGAACACTGAGGCCTTCATGCCGGGGCAGTTCGAGAATCCGGCCAATCCAGCCGTCCACCGGAACACCACCGCCGCCGAGGTGATCCGAGACACGGGAGGGAGGCTGGATGCCTTCGTCGCCGGGGTGGGCACGGGTGGTACGGTGGCGGGCGTCGGGAAGATGCTTAAGGCCTCTCTGGGGGAACGAGTCCAGGTCATCGCCGTGGAGCCCGCAGACTCGGCCGTTCTCTCCGGTGGAGAGCCTGGTCCGCACAAGATTCAGGGATTGGGAGCGGGCTTCGTGCCGCGGAACTACGACCCGGAGGTGGTGGACCGCGTCATCCAAATCACCTACGAGGAGTCCTTGGAGACCGCGCGGAGACTGGCCAGGCAGGAGGGCATACTGGCGGGCATCTCCTCGGGCGGCATTCTGAGCGCCGCTTTGCGGGTCGCGAGGGAACTCGGTGCGGGAAAGCGCGTCGTCAGCATCGTCTGCGACACAGGGGAACGTTACCTTTCCACCCCCCTCTTCCCCTACGAGGAGCCCGCTCCGCCGTTGGGCTGAAACCGGGGTTGCGCCGCCCTTCCGCCGAGACTACACTAAAAACAATGCCGGCGATCATGACGTGCCGGGGGGTAGGGGCATGGGCAAGCGCATTCTAGTGGTGGAGAGCGGAATTCCGGTGGTCCCCTTCGAACAGAGCCTGTTACTCCGCAAGGAGCACGAGCTTATCAGGGCCGCTACGGGGGCCGAGGCTCTCGACAAGGTCAGGCAGTTCCAGCCTCAGCTTATCATCACCGACGATCGCCTCAGCGACATGCCGGCTTCGGAGATGATCAAGAAAATACGGGAGGTTCCCGAAGGCAGGCAATGCGGGGTCATCCTCTTGGGTTCGCTTCCGGAAGCGCCACCGGGAGAAGGTGCGAACCTCGTTTTGCCGAAGCCCGTCTCGGGCCATGACCTGAGCCAGGCCTGCAAGAAGCTCCTCACCATCGAAGCGCGGAAGGATGCCCGGCTCCTGGTGTACGTTCAAGTCCAGGGCTATCTTCAGTCCAGCATGTTCCTTTGCAACTCCATCAACCTCAGTGCCTCCGGCATTCTCCTCCTCACCGCGCGGCGCCTGAAATTGGGGGAGAGGCTGGTTTTGCAGATCACGCTGCCCCGGGAGCGCGAGAAGGTCCGCGCGAGCGGCGTCGTGGTGAGGGAGGCGGCGGAGGTGAGTACTCGCCTAAACGCCTATGGAGTCCAGTTCGAGGATTTGAGCCAGGAAGAAAAGGGCCGGATCCAGCGCTTCGTGGAGGATGAGCTGCGGGCCAAGGGCCAGTCGGGCGGCTGATCCTTTCTGAAGACAACAAGCGGGGGGAAGGAGCGCCCGCCTTCGCCGGCGCTGCACAAAGACCGCTTCGCCTATGACGGCCCCCTGGCGGGGGATCCGCAACGGTGGCTCGTCATGGGTGGGTTGGCTGGAAGCTTTAGTGGGCAAGGGCCCTGAGAGCAATACGAATCCAAGCTTCAATCGGCCCCCCGGGAACCTCGCGCTGAGCGCCGAGCAGGACCTCCCGCGCCTCCTGGCTCCGGTATCCCAAATTCACCAGGGCGAGCAGGGCGTCCGAAAGATCGGCGGGAAGGCTCTCCACGGGTTCCTGCCGGGTGGTCTCGGAAGGCGGTCCCACGTTGAGTTTTTCGCGCAGCTCCAGGCAGATGCGTTCGGCCGTCTTCTTGCCTACGCGGGGAATACCCCTGAAGCGGCTTGAGTCTCCGGAGCGAACGGCCTCCACCAATTCACCGACGGTGAGCCCCGAGAGCACGGCCAAGGCCGTCATGGGTCCGACGCCTTGCACGCTTAGAAGCTGGCGGAAAACCTCCCGCTCCCCCCTGCTCAAAAAGCCGAAGAGCAAAATGGCGTCTGAGCGGACCTCGGTGTGGATGAAGAGATCCACTTCATCCTCGGTCAGTCTGGTGAAGGTTGAGAGGGGAACGGCCACGGCGTAGCCGACGCCTCCGGCCTCAACAACAAGCCCGGACGGCTCCTTTTCAAGAAGCTTGCCCCTCAGGCGGGCGATCATGGCAGAGCCGTCCTCCCCTCCCATCCCCGCCGGTTGAGGGCGCAGATCGCAAGAGCGAGGGCGTCTGCCGCATCGTGGGGCTGCGGTATGGAGGGCAAACCGAGGATGGCACGGACCATCGTCTGCACCTGCTGCTTTTCTGCCCTCCCGTAACCCGTAACGGCCATCTTCACCTCCGCCGGCGAGTACTCTCGCACCTCCAATCCGGCCTGGAGGGCCGTAACCATCACCGCCCCCCGGACCTGCCCCAGCTTGAGAGCGCTCTGAGCATTCTTGGAGACGAACACACCCTCGATGGCCAGCAGTTCAGGGCGGTGCCTGGCAATAACCCCGCGAAGGGCCTCATGGATCTTGCCGAGGCGCTCGGGATGGGTGGCCGTGCTGGGGTTGCGAATGGCGCCAAATTCCAATGCACGGTAGGAGTTCCCCCGCGCCTCCACTACCCCGAATCCCGTGCAGAGAGACCCCGAGTCCACGCCCAGCACCACGGTCACTGGGTGAAAGCCTCCAGGTCCTTCTCGTCGATGTCGAAATTGGCCCAGACGTGGGCCACGTCGTCGTTCTCCTCGAGAGCGTCGATGAGCTTGAGAAGCCCCTTCGCGTTCTCGCCTTTGAGGGCGACCGTCAGGGTGGGATTGTATACCGGCTCCACCTTCTGGATGGGGATCCCGGCCTTGGTGAGGGCCCCGGCTACCGTGTTCAGGTCTTCAAAAGCGGTGATGACGATGAAGGTCTCGCCCTCGGTTCGGACATCTTCGGCGCCGGCCTCGATAGCGGCCTCGAAGACCTTCTCCTCGGTCAAGCCTTCGGCGGGGATGGTGATCTCTCCCTGCCGGACGAAGAAACGGGAGACCGCGCCGCTGACCCCTAGGTTGCCGCCGTACTTGCTGAACAGGTGCCGGATTTCGCCGGTGGTGCGGTTCCGGTTGTCGGAGGTAGCCTCGACCAGGATCGCCACGCCGGAGGGACCGTAGCCTTCATAGAGGATCTCTTCGAGGGTTTCGCCGGCAAGCTCTCCGGTTCCCCTTTGAATGGCTCGCTTGATGTTGTCGTTGGGCATGTTGATCGCACGCGCCGCCTGGATGGCGCTCCGCAGGCGCGGGTTGCCGTCAGGGTCGCCACCGCCGAGCCGGGCCGCGATGATGATCTCCTTGGCGGTCTTCGTAAACATATGGCCGCGCCGGGCGTCCTGGGCGCCCTTGCGTGCCTTGATGTTGGCCCATTTGCTGTGACCCGACATACCTGACCCTCCACTCAAAACAAGAAAGTAGCTTAACACAAGGCTCAGATCTCAGGAAGGGGCTTGGCTCCCATCATTCCCAAATTCCGCGATCGAGGCGAAGCCAGGCGGAACGCTCGGTTTGCCTTTCGGGTCCCCCCCGCTCCAAGGGCTTGGCCCGCGGAGCCTCACCCCGCCCTTGGCCCATTCTTCCCCCGGATCCAGTCCGGGGTCGAATGCCCCCCATCCCTTGGCAGGTGATCGTGCAGGTATGCCGGTCATGAAGATCCATAGGGATTTGCACCGCCATTTCGCCTTCCATCGCGGGATTGGGGCCATTCCCCGCTCCTTCGATGCACGAGCCCCGGGCTGGGCCCCATCTTGGGGCATGGGCCGCCTCTCGCCTCCGCGGTGGCCCCGGCCTCAGAGATTCCTCCGCCCAGACACCGGGAAGGAGAGGGCATCCTTCAGGCGAAAGAGGTCGGACTCCCTCGGAACGAGGCGGATTCTCGTGGTAAGGGTCTCGGGGTCGATCAGGTCGGAGAAGGGGATGGCCTTGAGCGCGAAGTTGTCCTCCACGCTCACCATGTGGCCAAACCGCCTCTCGGAACAGAGCCGGTAGGCGCCGTATCCGAGCATGGAACCCAGGACCACGTCGTAGGAGATGGGCCGCGCCGTTCGTGTTTCGTAACCGATCTGCTTGGGCGTGATCTTCTTTTCGCGCCCCGTCCGCTCCTTGTAAAGGGCCGAGGCCTTCTGGGCCAGGGTGCGGCAGAGTTCCACGTGGCCGTAGTAGGGGTTGCCGTGCTGGTCGATCTCCTTAGGCTTGAGGCGGTCCGGAAGCCGTTCGGCCAGGCCCTCGGCGATGCAGATGACCCCGGAGGTCCTCCCTGCCTTCTCGCGGGCCATGAGCAGGCCGCACAGCCGTTCGGCCAGAAGATCCGGATCCACCTCGCCCTGGATGTCCTCCGCCGCGATGATGTCGCACGCCTCACCCGCCACGCCCGCGGCGTAGGTGATCCAGCCGGCCTTCCGCCCCATCAATTCCACCAGGAAGTAGGCATTGGTCGAATCGGCGTCGGACTTCAGATTGAGAAGAGCCTTTTGCGCCGTGTCCACGGCCGTCCAGTAACCGAAGGTCCAGGGAATTCCGAAGTAGTCGTTGTCGATGGTCTTGGGCACGTGGACCACAGGCAAGCCCAGCAAATGCAGGTAATTGGCCGTCTTGAGGGTGTCGTCTCCGCCCATGGTCACCAAGCCGTGCACCCCGATGGACCTGAGCGAGGCCATGACCGACCTCAGCTTCTCAATCTTTTGGGGATCCCGCAGGTCCTCTGCGCCCTGGATGCCTTTGCCGGGATTGGCCCTGGAGGTACGAATGTGGATGCCCGGCTGGTTTCGGATGGCCGAGATCTTCGTATCCAGGAGCAGGAAGTCCCTCCCCTCCGCGAGCGGCTCGGTGCCTTGAAGCCGGGAGAAGCCGTCCAGAAGCCCCACAACTTCCACGCCGTTGTCCAGGAACGCCAGAGCGGCGGCCGAGATCACCGCATTGGCCGCGGGCGCCGGACCTCCCGAGAAAACCAGACCCACCCTCGATAGACTCTCCATGGCGCGTCCCTTCTTGCTTTCGGAACTCCCACAGGCTTTGGCGGCCGACCAGCCAAGCGGTGGCCTTTTGTTCAGTATATCCTCCCCGGAGTCTCAAGGCCAACCGCCCGCGCGGCGGCCCGGCCGGATGCGGGAGCCGCCAGCAATGGCGGCCAGCCTTGACGGGCACCCAAAGGGGCCCTACATTAACTACGCACAACGTGGGGGCGAAACGGTCTCGACGGGGATGTGCGGGAGGTGGTCGCGCGCCGAGTTCCGGGCTCTCGTAAAACGACCGGAAACCCACAACTGCCAACAATAACTTGGCTCTGGCGGCGTAAGCTGCCACGTCCTTGATGGGAGGGCCCGCGGCCTTTCAAGGACGACGCTAGCGGGATGCTCCGGCGCGGCTCGCCCCGGCCGCGCCGGCTAAGAGGCAGAGGGCTAGCGACCCGACGAATTGCCGGCTCCATTGGCGGGAAGCGAAATCCTGGGAACCGGCTACGCGCGTAGAAGCCGCCTTGGCCGGCATTTCCGGACGCGGGTTCGACTCCCGCCGCCTCCACCAAAGAGAATGGGCCAAGGAAGCGAGGGAAAAGAGGGAAGGGGGAAGCCGCCGCGAGGCGGCTTTGGTGGTAATGGGAAGGCGGGAGTCGAAGGGCGGGGCGGGCGACGATTTCGAGGCGAAAGCGCCAACTGCTTGGCGGTGAGCCGTAGAAATCAGGCCCGGGGCCCCGCCCCGGGAACCGTGGGCGGCCTTGAAACGGAGCGCCCTGTGGGCGCGAGGCTTCTAGGCCGCGCAGGTTCGACTCCCGCCGCCTCCACCAAAGAGAATGGGCCAAGGAAGCGAGGGAAAAGAGGGAAGGGGGAAGCCGCCGCGAGGCGGCTTTGGTGGTAATGGGAAGGCGGGAGTCGAAGGGCGGGAGGGATGTAAAGGGGGACGGGTGTCCTCGATGCCCTGGAAAGGGATGGACTCGACGGCATTGACTGGCGCTGCCAAGGACAGTAGGATCGTGGTAGCCTTGACGCGGAGGGTGCATGGGGTCTTTGGATCGCTTCGGGGTTTCCATGGATGAGACCTTGTTGCGCCGCTTCGACGCCCTCGTGGCGGAGCGTTCTTACGCCTCGCGCTCGGAAGCGATAAGGGATCTTGTCCGCAAAGAGCTGGTACGCACCGAGTGGGAGGATCCGCGGGCCGAAGTCGTGGCCAGCATCTCTCTGGTCTATGAGCACCGGGAGCACCACCTTTCCGACACCTTGACGGATATGCAACATCGCTATCACCGGAACATCATCAGCACCACCCACGTCCATCTCGATGAGCATAACTGCCTCGAAGTGGTGATTGCCCGCGGGCCTAGCCGCTTGGTGAAGACCATCGCCGATGCCCTAGTCAGTACCAAGGGCGTGCGGCATGGCGGCGTTGTGGCCAGCACATCGGCGAAAAAATTGAAATAAATATCAGGAAGGCTGATCAGGGGAGGGAGAAATGGCGCGCCAGTCGTAACACGAATATCGGATATGTGTTACTATGGGGTGGTGCCCAAGGACGTGGAGGTTGGGTTGGAGGGGAGAATGTCCAGAAGCACGAGCGTGGCCATCTTTTTGCTGGCGCTGCCGCTGTGGGTGTTCGCGCAAAGCCAACCGTCTGAGCCGGTTGCCGTGAACCATGCAAAGGGTGCTTCGCCGCAGGAGAAGAAAGGTGAGGAACACCGCTACATAAGCCACACAGAGATCACCGTGGTGGCTCCGCCCATCGAGCAGAGCGTGAAGCCGACCGTTCAGGGCACGGAAGTGGATGTGGTCACGAGCCAGCAGGTAGAGAACCTGAACGCGCAGGACTTGGCCAGCGCGCTGCGCCGCGTGCCCGGCGTGGTCATTTCGCGTTACGACCTCATCGGGAGTTACGGCGGGGCCGATGGAGGCGCCATCTACATTCGAGGGCAGGGAGCCGGAAGGCCTGGAGCGGAAATCGGGACATACATCGACGGCATCCCAGTCTTTGCGGGGGTCTGGACCCATCCGGTCCTAGACCTTTTCGGCACCGACATGGCGGGCCGCATCGAGGTCTACAAGAGCCCGGAACCGGTATTGTTGGGAAATATGGCCTTCGGCGGGGTGAACCTTGTGCCGAAGACGATGGAGATACCCGGGGAGGAGGGTCGTGTGGAGGTGGCCGCGGGCAGCTACAGTACGCGCATCTTCGTAGCCGAGCAGGGCGGTCACCAGGGCGCCTTCGACTATTACGCCGAAGGCAGCCTCAAGCGGAGCGACGGTCAGCGGCCACGGGCCGACGGCCGGACCGGCAACGCGTACGCCCACCTGGGTGCGGCCCTCGATGAGCATTGGCGGCTGGAACTCCAGACTCATTACGCGGATGGCTGGGCCGACGATCCCGGGCCAATGGGCCAGCCCCTTCCGCCGGTGGCGCAGCGCTTCTCCGCAAGCGATACCCTGGGTATAGCAACCCTGGTCAACCGCTTCGATCGAGCCTCTGGATTCCTCAAGCTTTACTATAACGATGGCTCCATCGACTGGCGTCAGTGGGACGCCTCGGCCGGGCAACCCTTCTGGGGAGTGACCGATTTTAACAATTACGGCGCCAAGGCCCAGGAAAGCTGGGAGCCATGGCGGGGCGGGAGGCTCGTGGCGGGGTTCGACCACGATGTCTACGGCGGCAGCTATACAGAGCCGCACGCCGCCTATACCTACCGCTTTCCGAGAACGAGCTTCCGCACCGACGCCCCCTATCTCCTTTTGAGCCAATCTTTTGGCAGCGAGGTGGTGGTCACGCCCGCCCTCGGTGTGAGGTACACCAGCAGCGACACGTTCGAGAGCGAATGGGGCGGACAGGCGGCGGTGACGGTGGCATGGAGAGGGCAGAGGCTGCACGCCGGGATTTCCCGCTCTTTCAACCTGCCGGGCCTCTACACCGCCCTCATGTATTCGCAGTGGCACCGCGGACAGCAATGGCAGAATCTTAAGGCAGAGGTGCTCAAGCACATGGAGGTGGGTTACTCCTGCGGCTTCGGGCGGGGCGTGGTGGCCGACCTGACCTATTTCTACGACCGCGACGAGAGGGCCCTCCGGTTCGTGCCTCCTCCGCCCTTTCCACCCTCCTTCGCTAACTTGGGAACCTTCAGCGTGAGGGGAGCGGAAGCGGACCTTCGCATCGAAGGAAGGGGAGCTTGGAGCGCCTATCTCGGTGGCACCTACAGCAGACCGATTCCGATCTCGGTTCCCGAGGTGCCCCGCAGGACCCTCTCGGCGGGGTTTGTTTGCCGCGTGGGCCAACGCTGGCAGCTCAGCACCGATGCGCAGTACGTGGACCATCACCTCTTTTACAATCCCCGCTACGCATCCACCGGCCTGGAGATCGGGAGCTATGCTCTTTGGAACGCCAAGGCCTCGGTTCGGCTAACCCCGGAGCGATCGCCCCTGGAAGGGGAACTCTTCGTGGCGGGTGAAAACTTGTTGGACCGGAAGTATGAATTCAGGCCGGGCTACCCGATGCCGGGAAGCACCGCCATGGTAGGGTTGAACGCACGGTGGTAAGGGAGCCGTTCGGGCCTGCGATTGAAGCCGAAGGAGGTCGAGATGAAGGGGCTGAAGTTGGTCGTGTTGGGTTGTTCTCTGGTGGCGGTATCTCTCGGGCTGGCGGCGGAAACCGGCAAAAGCGTACAGGCCCCTGCCCCCAAGCTCATTACCCTCGACGCAAAGGGCAAAGACTACTTGCCCATTCTGAGGGGGGCTCCCGAAACGGTCACCATGCGGTCCGGGTTGGTCATCCTCGCTCCCGGGAAGGACGTGGGAAAACACAGCACCCAAGACAACGAAGAGCTTGTCATCGTTTTGGAGGGACGGGGAGAGATGCGCATCACGGGCGGCGAGACCATTCCCGTATCCTCAGGCCAGGCGGTCTACTGCCCGCCGCATCGCGAGCATGATATGGTAAACACCGGCACGTCGCCGCTGAGGTACATTTACGTAGTGGCCAGGGCCCGCTAGCGAGGGGAGGGGAGCCGGTTCGAGGTGCTCCGTGGCTAGGGCGGCGGAAGGAGGCAGCGGCTCGGCAGCTCCCGATCTCATTGAGCGGAGCACAAGCCGCATGGCGCGGACGAAGGGGCGATGGAGGAACATGGCCCACCTTCTCTGGGCCGCCGTGTTCCTTCTGACCCTCCCGGGGCCCGGAACGCAGGCTTGCTACAGCGGGCTCATCATCGTTCCGACGGCGGACGTCGCGGGACCCCTCGTCTGGGTGCTGGACATCCAATGGCAAGGCTATCCCAGGGCATTCAAGACCGACCAGTTGATCGTCAATACGGAGTGGGGCATCGGAGAACGATTCGAGATGGGACTGGACGTGGACGCCACCCGAGGAGCGGTGGAACACCGAGCGCTCTTCAACGCGAAGTATGTCTTCTTCAAGAATCGTTCTAAAGGCCTCGCCATGGCCTTGGGCGTACAGAACGTGAATCAGGCCTTCCAATCCTACCCTTACGTGGTGGCCACGAAAGACTGGGGCATCCTGAGGACCCACGCCGGCATCCAGCACGAGGAGGGGAATCGGCACCACTGGTTCCTGGGGGTGGACCGCACCATCGGCGAGCACTGGCAGCTCATGGCCGACCATACGGCGGGAAGCGGGAACTTCTCCACGATGGGGGTCGGATGGAGCGGAGGTTCATGGCAGGTCATCGTGGGCGGTCAGTGGCCCAACGCTGGCGGCCAGACCATCGTGGTGGTTCACGTGGTTCTGACGGGGAATTTCAAGATCCATCCGAAGTGAGGAGGATGGCGATGCACATTCCCGACGGGTACCTCGGTCCTCAAACCTATGGCACCGCCTATGCCGTGATGGTCCCCATCTGGACCTGGGCCTCCCGGAGAGTGAGCCGGACTCTAAAGATGAGGCAGGTTCCGGTTCTGGCCATGGGAGCCGCCTTCTGCTTCCTTGTCATGATGTTCAATGTGCCGATTCCGGGAGGGACCACGGGACACGCCGTGGGATCGGTCCTGGTGGCCATTCTTCTCGGACCCTGGGCGGCCGTCCTGGCCGTTTCATTGGTACTGCTAGTGCAGGCTCTTCTTTTCGGTGACGGAGGGATCACCTCATACGCGGCCAATTGCTTGAACATGGCCGTGATCATGCCCTTCGCCGGATGGTGGGTTTTTCGCCTGGTAGGGGCGGGGGCGCCGCCAGGTTCCAAGCGTCGCTGGTTGGCCGCAGCGGTGGGAGGGTACGTAGGGCTCAACGCTGCCGCCCTTTCCGCATCCCTAATGCTCGGCCTGCAACCCCTTATCGCCCATGACGCGGCGGGTAGGCCCCTGTACGCTCCTTTCGGCCTGAGCGTCACCGTACCGGTGATGATGGCGGAGCACTTGCTTTTGTTCGGCGTCGTGGAGGCGCTCATCACCGCCTCCGTGCTGGCCTTCCTGGAACGCACGGAGCCCCTTCTAGCGGCTTCTTCGGCTCCGCCGTCACCCCCCCTCTCGATGGGGCGCAAGCGGCTCTGGGCGGGCCTGGCGCTGCTCGCGTTTTTGACGCCGCTGGGAATCTTATTGCCGTGGCTGTTGGGCTCAGGAGGGGCTTGGGGCGAGTGGGGAGCGGAGGAGCTCAAGGCCATGACGGGGTGGGTTCCCGCGGGCTTGGCGAAGCTCTCGGAGTTGTGGCACGCCCCCGCTCCGGACTACGGTCCTCCCGGCGGAGAAGGCTTGCCCATCCTCGTGCAGAGCGTCTGGTATATCCTTTCGGCCTTGACGGGGTCCGCGCTGGTGGCGGGCTTGGTGCTCTTGGTGCGCCGTTGGTTATGGGGCCGGAAACAAAACGATGCTTCTGCCTGAGTGGTTTACCATCGCCCAGCACATCGCATCGGATGTTGGCGCTCCCGAGGGAATGGCGCCAAGCGCTCCGCACACGCGCTGGCTTCGGAGGGCGCTAGCCTCTCTCTCAAGGGCGGCGTCCCTGCTCATGGAGGGCGACCACGCGATCGAACGGCGCGGGTTGCTTCAGGCCATCAATCCCAGGGCCAAAGTGCTGGGGCTGGGAGGGCTCATGATTTCGGCCAGCGTGGCCCCATCGCTGGAGGGGCTCTTGCTGGCCTGCGCTTTGGCGGCCTTGCTGGCGCTGTTATCCCGCGTGCCTTGGTTCCGTTTGGCTCCCGCATTCGTAGCTTCCCTTTTAGCCACCTTTATCGTCCTGCCGGCCACCCTCAACCTGTTCACTCCCGGTCATCCCGTTCTCGTGCTCTGGCCCTTGAGGGGGATCTCGCCGGAACAGCCGGCACTAGCGGTCACGGGAGAGGGGCTCTTCATTCTGGCCCGCTTTGTGCTGCGGGTTGCCCTCTGTGCCACGTTGGCCCTCCTCTTGGCTGCCACCACCGGAACGGGGCGCCTCTTCCGCAGCCTCCGCGCATTGTGGGTGCCGAGGTTGGCGGTGATGATCCTGGACCTTATGGTCCGGTATCTGGAGATCCTGCTGAGAGCGGCGTCTGATTTGCACCTGGCGCGCATCAGCCGCACCGTGGGAGACTCCGGCTCGCGCGGTGACCGGAAGTGGGTGGCCGCAAGTATGGGGGCTCTCTACCGCCGGACCCGCGTCATGGCGGAACAGACCTACAGGGCCATGATCGCGCGCGGCTACAGCGGGGAACCCGCCGCTGGTCCGCAGGGACCCATGAGAAAGCGAGACTGGCTCTTTATGGTGCTATTGTGGATATGGGCTTTGGTCATTCAAATGCCGAGATAGGGGAGGACGGTGGAACCGGTTTACCAGATAGAGGGCCTCACCTTTGGATATCCGGGCCGGCCGGCCTGTCTGCGCGAACTCGACCTGACCATCACCCGGGGAGAACGGTTGGCTCTGGCTGGAGCCAACGGGTGCGGCAAGACCAGTCTCCTACTCCTCATGGCCGGCCTGCTCTTCCCCACGGGCGGAACCGTGGCCTTCGAGGGCCAGCCGCTGAGCGAATCCGCACTCGATGCGGCACCCTTCGGGCCGCGCTTTCGACGAAGCGTGGGGATGCTCTTTCAAAACCCCGATTCCCAGCTCTTCTGCCCCACGGTGGCGGAGGAGCTGGCCTTCGGGCCCATCCAGCTCAAACTGCCCCAGGAGGAGCTGGAGCGGAGGGTGGAGGACTGCCTCGGCCTCATGGACATAACGCATCTTCGGGATCGTCCGCCGCACGCACTCTCGGCGGGCGAGAAGAAGAGGGTGGCGCTCGCCTCTCTGCTCGTTCTCTCGCCCTCCGTGCTACTGCTGGATGAACCGACGGCCGGCCTCGATCCCCGGAGCCAATCCGCTCTGGTGGACCTTCTCGGCGAGCTGGCTCAGGCGGGGCTGACGCTCGTCACGGCGACGCACGATATGGTTCTTCTCCCGCACTTGGCCGATCGGCTTGTGGTCCTGGGAGAAGACCATCGCGTGGCCCGAGAGGGAGCGGTGGAGGAGATTCTGGAGGACGAGGAGTTTCTCCAGTCGGTGAATCTGATCCATGAACACCGCCACCGGCACGGGCCCGTCGTGCACAGTCATCCCCACAGCCACGATCACGGCCACGATCACGGCCACGGCCACGATGGGCCGAGCAGCCTGAAGGGTGGAGAGGAGGGCTAAACTTCGCCGGAAGGGTGCCCGTTCGTCTCCGTGAAGGAGGCGCGAGGGCCCGCGGGCGGCCCCCGCCTCGCCCTCGAAGGAGGCGCCGGCCAGGGGCGGGAAAGGATCGGGTGCCGGTGGTGTTTCTCTCGGTGGATGTGGCGATATAATTAAAACGATGGATCGTGCGAACCATGACTGTCCAAAACATTTCCAGCACACCCCAAAGCGCCTTGCCTTCCGGAGCCGATGGCCCTCATGCAAGGAAGATGAGGCGGCCGCACCGGAAGCATACTCCCTGTACGCTGAGGATGCTGACGCCGAAATCTGACGCAGCAGGAGGGTTCGAAGTTACGGATGCGGCCTGAGGCGCGAAGGCGTGCAGCGTCGAAGGCCCCCAGCGCCGCGCCCAAGGCGCGGCCAATCCCCAGCCGTGGGTTGGAGCCGGCAGGGCAGTTTATTTTGGAAAGGCATGTGTGCGAACAATTTTCCGGGTGGAAAGCCAACGTCCATAGGAGATTCAATCATGAATTGGGCCCACGCTCATTTGATCATCAATCACTTTCCCGTCATGGGAAGCATCTTCGCCCTCGGTATGCTTGCGTATGCCATGTGGAAACACAGCCCGGAACTCAAGCGGTTCAGCCTCGGATTTGTCGTGGTCGTAGCGTTGCTGACCATCCCCGTCTACTTCACGGGAGGAAAGGCGGGAGACTTCGTCCAAAACATTCCCGGAGTGAACCCCGCTCGGATCTCGGCCCACGACGATTCGGCTTTGATCTCCTTACTGGCGTGTGAGGCCTTGGGGGTCATTGCGCTGGGCGGATTGATCATCTGGAGGCGTGAGAAGGATCTCCCCAGGTGGTTCATGGGGACCTGTCTCGTGCTCTCCCTCGTGATCGCCGGCCTCATGGGCTGGACCGCGAACCTGGGCGGGGAGATCCGGCTCCCCGAGGCCCGGTGGGGGTACATCTTGCCCGCGACCGCGGCGAATCCCGCAACTCCCGCTGGGCAAGAGAGCACGCGGCCGAAGAGGCCGCTGCCCGCGACCAGCCCTTCGGGCAAGCCTTAGCCCGGAAGCCCCGCCGCATCGAGGGGGCTGCGGATCTCCGGGGGAAGCGGGCTGGCCACCGGCGCCGCACCCCCAACTTCTACGTGCACTCCCTTCACCGGCTTGTAGGGGAGAAGAGGACCCTTTCAGGGCTTGGGGGCGGCCTTCGAGTCGAGCATGGAAGCCAAGGTGGAAGCGATGTCGGAGGCCGTGGAGATGAGGTTTCGTCTCCGGGAAAGCTCCTGTGCACTGCTTCCCGCATCGGCACCGAGCAGGAGAATAGGGGCCACCTTGGAGGGGAGACAGGGGGTACCCATATGCCTGGCCAATGCCTGAGAGGCCTCGATGAGGCCGACGTCGGGCGTGTGGGGAATGGCCTCCTGTTCCAGCAGGCCCAGCAGCGCTTCGCGCACGGCCTCCAGGGCCGCGGCGCCGGCGGATTTCAGGTCGCCCTTTGCCGAGGCCCTCTCCATGGCGTCATAGGCCACGCGATAGCGCTGAAAGCGAAGGGCCGCCTGCGGAAGCTGAGAGTTCACGGATGCGGGCAGGCGCTCAGCGAATTCGCTCTGGGAAGGCACCACCAAGCCTCGCGTAGGAATCGGCCAGGTCCTCGGGTATGACGCGGAGGTTACCGAAAACGGTGACGAAATTGGTGTCGCCTGTCCATCGTGGCAGGATGTGCCAGTGGATGTGGTCGATGATTCCGGCGCCGGCGGCCTGGCCCAGGTTCAACCCCACGTTGATCCCGTGCGCATGGTAGAGCTTGCGCAGAACCGCCTCGCAATAGGCGAGAACCTCCGCCGCCGAGGCGCGCAGGGACGGGGTCAGTCCCGTGAGGCTGTCGACGTGGGGCCGTGGGATCACCAGCATGTGGCCGTTGGTATAGGGATACCGGTTGAGCATCACGGCCAGCTCCTCGTCCCGGTAGACCACGAGGTTATCGAGGGAAGGCTCGTCGGTGAAGGCGCGGCAGAAGACGCACTCGCCCTCCTGCTTGGGGGATTGTACGTATTCCAGGCGCCACGGCGTGTAGACAATATCCATAGAGGCGGGCCCGAGGAGAAGCGAGGGGGCACCCGCTCGTTAAAAGCGAGTGCCCCCCAACTGGGTTGGTTAACGGTTGACCGCTTCCCGCAGCTCCTTGCCGGCTCGGAAGTGGGGGACCTTCTTCTGGCCCACCTGAACCCTCTCGCCGGTCTTGGGATTGCGGGCGGTGCGGGCTTCGCGGATCTTCATGCGGAAGGAGCCGAAACCCCGAAGTTCCACCTTCTCTCCCTTGTCCAGCGCCTCCGTCACGGACTGAAAGATGGTATTGACGATGATCTCGGCGGGTTTCTTCGGAAGGCCTGCCCTCTTGGCGACCAGTTCGATTAGATCAACCTTGGTCATTCCGCATCCTCCTCGTTCTTATGAAACCCACTGAAGTCCAGGACATCGCCCAGGCTCACCCGGCTCTCGTCTCCGGAGGAGTAATGGGTGGGTTCCTCTTCCCGCTCGCGGTGCTGGCGCTCGCGACGGAAGCCCTCCTTGAGGGAAAGACCGATGCGCTTCTCGTGGGGTTCGAGGCGGATGATCTTGAAGGGATAGGACTGCCCCACCTCGACCACCTCGGCGCAGCTGTTGATGTGCTTGTCCGAGAGTTCCGAGATATGGACCAGCCCCTCAACGCCGTCGCCAAGATCCACGAAGGCCCCAAAGTCGACGATCTTGGTGACCACGCCGGGAACCACGTCACCCACGTAGTGTCCCTGGAAGAACTTTTCCCAGATATCGGGCTGGAGGGCCTTCATGCTCAGGGAGAGCCGCTGGTTCACGGCGTCGATGTTGGTGATGACCGCCTCGACCTCGTCCCCTTTCTTGACCACCTCGCTGGGGTGGTTGATGCGCTTCCAGGAGAGGTCCGAGATGTGCACCAGGCCGTCCACGCCGTCCAGAACCTCGACGAAGACGCCGAAGTCGGTGATATTGCGGACTTTGCCCACCACGCGGTCGCCCTCGCTGTAGGTCTCCGTGATGATATCCCAGGGGTTGGGTTCGGCCTGCTTGAGGCCCAGGGAGATGCGCTGGGCGTCCTGGTCAATGTCCAGGACCACCACCTCTACCATGTCGCCCACGTTCAGCACTGCCGAGGGGTGCTTGACCTTCTTGGTCCAAGACATCTCGGAGACGTGGATCATGCCTTCGATCCCCGGCTCCAGCTCGACGAAGGCACCGTAGTTGGTGAGGGAGATGACCTTGCCCTTCACCTTGGTGCCGATGGGGTAGCGTTCGGCCACGTTGGTCCAAGGGGACGGCTCCTTCTGCTTGAACCCGAGCTGGAGCTTGCCGTTCTCCTCGTCGTAATTCAGGATGAGCACCTCCACCTCGTCACCCACCTGGAACATTTCGGACGGATGGTTGATCCGCTTCCAGGACATGTCGGTGACGTGGAGCAGGCCGTCGATGCCGCCTAGATCCACGAAGGCGCCGAAGTTGGTCAGGTTTTTGATCACGCCCTTCACGGGCTTGCCCTGCTGAACGGCTTCGAGGATGCGCTCCTTCTGGGAGGCCACGCGCTCCTCCAGGAAGGCCTTGCGGGACAGAACGATGTTGCCGCGCTTGCGGTTCACTTTGATGACCCGCATCTCCACTTCCTGGCCCTTGAGGGCGCGCAGGTTGCGAACGGGTTGGAGATCCACCAGGGAGCCAGGCAGGAAGGCGCGCACGCCCACATCGACGGCGAGGCCGCCCTTCACTCGGTCCAGGATGACGCCCTTGATGGGGCGGCCTTCCTTGTAGGCCCGCTCCACCTCTTCCCAGGCCTTCATCTTCTGGGCCTTGACCTTGCTGAGCACCACGTGCCCGTTGGCGTCCTCCATGCGTTCGAGGAAGACTTCCACCTCGTCCCCGATCTGCACGGTGAGTTCGCCCCTCGGGTTCGTGAACTCCTCGCGGGGTACCACGCCCTCGCTCTTAAGCCCCACGTCTACCAGCACATCCGTGGGGGTTACGGCCACCACACGCCCGCTGATGAGCTGCCGCTCGCTGTGGTCCGCCACCTTGGCCTTCAGCAGTGCTCCCATGTCCACGGGCGCAGCGTCACCGATGGTGTCGGAGCTCAGGCTGAGCCATTCGGCTGGAACCTCGAAAGGCGCAGTTTGACCCTGGTGGTCCTTCTCTTCGCTTGTGCTCATGAATGAACTACCTCCTGGTTTTTTATTTGGTCTTCATGCAGAGCAGAAAACCGGAGCGAGTATAGCCCCGGCTTTCGGGCGTGTCAATGGTATCAAGGCCCTACCAAGGTACGATCAAAGGGGGTTTTGAAGGTCCGAAGGCGGTCAGCGCCAGGGACGGCGGTTCCAGAGGCGATCCAGGCTCCACGGCCCCCCGCCGCTAAGGAGGAGCAGAAAGCAGGAGGCGAAGAGGGTCAGAGGAAACTCGAACCCCCCGCTTCCCGTGAGGCCGTGGTGCCAGTGTACGCCCAGGATGGCCACGGCCATGACGGCGCACAGGAAGAGGGCACCGAGGCGGACATATACCCCCAGGATCAACGAGAGCCCCCCGAGCAGTTCGGAGAGGGCGGCCAGCCAAGCGAAAACCACGGGGCGGGGAAATCCAAGGCCGGCCACCATGGGAGTGAAATCATGAACCCGCGTGCTGACCTTTTCCCACCCATGCACGACGAAGATCAAGCCCACGACGGCCCGAAGCAGAAGGAAGCCCATGGACAGAGGTGTACCGAAGGCGCGATCGCTGCCGTTACGTCCCTTCCATGTCATGGGACCCTCCTAGGTGCCCTCCGGTCCGGAGGGAGGCTTTGGAACACCGACGAACAGAAGGCGGTCCCCCACCTCGACGTGGTGGGCGGCGCAGAGGCCGCCCCGGACCTCCAGGACGTTTCTCGCGGGGCGGTTGGGCATGTAATTGGGGCAGGGATCCTGGGTGCAGGGCGGAGCGTCGCTTGTGATGTCCACCACCACGTTGTTGGCGTCCAGCCAAATCATATCCAGCGAGATAAAGCAGTTCTTCATCCAGAAGGGCCTTTGGGCGTCATCGGGAAAGAGGAAGAGCATACCTCGATCGGCCGGCAGCTCCTTGACGTACATCAATCCCTGCGCCTGTTCCTCGGGGGTCAGGGCCAGCTTGACCTGGACCGCCCAGCCGTCGGGAAAGACAACGGTGGGCCTGGTGGCTGCGGGACGAGCCGGGGGCGGCGAGGAGCCGCCGCACGAGGAGGTGAAGGCTAGGAGCAAAAAGAGCGGCACTACCCAGCAGGCGGGCTTCACGAATTCACCCCCTTCGTCATGGAACGCATCCTCCACAAGTAGTGGATACCCGAAAAAACGGTAAAGAAGGCCACGGTCCACATGAGGCCCGCGACGACCTCTGAAGGAAAGAAGTAGGCATTTTGAAGCAGGACGGCCACCACGAAGCTGATCTGGAAGAAGGTGGTCATCTTTCCCGGCACGGAAGGAGGGAACTGTTTGAGATTGAAGGCCAGGTTCAAAAGAAGCGAGAGAAGCACGATGACGACGTCACGCGCGATGGTGAGCACAGGGAGCCAGACGGGAATGCTGTAGGCGAGACCCGTTTCGGGGATGGCCAAGGCGACGAAGGCGCTGGTCAGCATGAGCTTGTCGGCCATGGGATCGAGGAATGCCCCAAGGGCCGTCCTTTGATTGAAGAACCGAGCGATGAAGCCATCCAGGCCGTCGGTGATCCCAGCGCAGAGAAAGATCACCAGGGCCACGCGGGCATGGCCGTAAAAGACCGCCATGAGAAAGAAGGGAATCAGAATCAGCCTGAAAACGGTGAGCAGGTTGGCGAGCGTCACGGGAACTCCAGCTGAAATGAGGCCTGTGGAGCAATCCTCAAGGGGAAGGCGCCTTCTCGGCGTTCCTTCCCCCGTGATTCGGTCCGATTTCCGTGCATGGCGGAACCATTCCGCTCCTGCTTCTACTACTTCTGGACCATGTCTCCCACTTCAACGGGGCCGCCATTGGCCACGGCCATGGAGAGGTGGTCGCCCAGCACCTTGGTCACGCTCACCGTGCCGATGCGGGATTTTTCCTGGCCGAGGACCTTCCCCGTGTCGGGGTCGGTAATGGTGGCCCCCAGGTGGTACAGGGTGTACTGGTCACCCTCCTTGACGCCGTCCACACTCCCGATGTTCAAGTAGACACGCCCCTCATCGACCTTGGCCACCTTGCCCGAGAGAACCGCGACGGAGCCCAGGCTCTCCTTGATGCTTCCCGTCGCACTTACGATCTTCTGGACGAGGGCGGTCACCGCCGGCTCGAAGATCTGGCGCGCCTGGGACTCGTCCCAGTCCACGCCGCCGCCGAAGCCTGCCACGTCCACGTTACTGAAGGAGTGCTCCCCCTTCTCCGAGCCCGTCCAGATGATCTCGCCCGTTGTGGTGTTGACCAGCCGAATGTTGACGGTGCCCTCCGCCTTTGTGACGCCCACGCTGAAGCCGATGCCCCAAACGCCGTGCGCTCCCGACCGGTGCCTGGAAAAGTCCGTGACGGCCCCCAGCACCACGAGCTGGCACCCCAACAGTTTCCCTACCTGGATGGCCGTCTTGTCGTCCACCGCTCCGCTGAGAGATAGGCCCTGCTCGTTCAGGATGGATTCGAGCTCCTTCCTTTCCACCACCCGGAATTGGCCCGACTGGACGAGGCCCTGCACGAGCCAGTCCTGGATGGCAGGACCGAGGCGGGCCGAACCGTAGGCGGAATCGTTGCGGATCTTCAGCACCGCGATACGGGGCTTCTGGGCGAAGGTGCTGACGGCCGCCATGGCCGCCGAGAGGAAAAACAGCACGAAAAGGAGCGTGCGCCTCATGGTTCTTTCCTCCTTGGGTTCGAGCATACCGACCTCACAGCGAGGCTGTCAAACGGTTGGCGGTCTGGGAGACGATCCTGGCCTTGGGGAACACCTTGGTAAGCTCCTGCGCCAGGGCCGCCGCGTCACCCTGCATGGAGACGTCCAGCGTGGCCTCCTGACCGAAGGATTCCCGGACGATCACCTCCTGGATCCCACGTCCCTCCTCGCGAAGGCGCCGGGCCACCTCCTCGGCGCGGGCAGGAGTCACCCCCCGGAGCACCAGTGTCAACATCCGCGTCGAAGAGGCCTCTTTGGCCCACTGGTTGGTGATTTGCCGGATCAGGTCGTTGCCGGCCACCGTGGAAGCCTGCCGAAGGGCCTGGGCCAGGCCGGCATCGCCCACGTTCACGGCGGCGCCACTGCCGGAGGCCGCTCCCAGAAGTTCGTGGGTGTCGGTCTTGAGGGCCTTGAGACTCACGTTGGCCTGGTAGGAGATCAGGCTGGAGCCGCCCACGTTGGAGCCGGCCTGCCCCCTGGCACTGCCCAGCACCACCACTTCGGCGCCGTACTTCTTCATGAGATCGGCCTGCTGGCCCTCGGGCATCGCCCAGAACCCCTGTGATTTGGCGCTCTCCCCCGTATCCACCACCAAAAATCCCCTGTCCTTGAGCATCTTGAGGATCTGATCGGAGGCGGTGCTGTCCTGCTCCTGCAGCGCCACGGCCACGCGCGGCATGTTCATTCGGCGCATGAGGAGGCCCAGGGAGTTCAGGTCATCGGCGAGGTTGCCCTCCTTTACCGTGGCCTCCACCTTCACCGAGTAGATGTTGTCCTCCAGGTCCGGCGTTTCAGAGAGGATGGTGTAGTTGGAGATGTAGCCCCTGGTCTGGGTGTAGATCTTGTCGGAGATCAGGTCGTTGTTCTTGACCAGGCTCTCCGAATCCACCATGGTGCCCACCACGCGCTCCACCGCGGCGCGAAGCGCGCTTTCCACGGCCCTGTCCCGCGCCTGCGCGGCGTCCTTGTCCAGGATCGCGGCGGTGCCGGTGGCCGTGACGGTCTCCTGGGCGCGGGCACCCAGGGCCGTCGCCACTCCCAGGAGTGCACAGAAGGCCAACGATTTAGCGTTCATGGGAAGCCTCCTTGTTCTTGAGTCCCTTCACACGTACGATCTCGATGGGTTCAGCCTTTCCCTTGACCCGGACGGGATCGAGCCTCTCGCTTTCGTAGTAGTCATCGAAACCGGGAATCCGTTCCGCCGTGGATGCGGTCACGATGACGTCGTCCTGCTGGGCTAGTCCTTGGAGGCGCGAGGTGAGGTTCACCGCGTCACCGATGACGGTGTAGACGAAGTTGGTCTCCGAACCGTTGTTGCCCACCACCACGGGGCCGGTATGGACCGCCACGCCCATGTGGAGGGGCGGCTTGCCCTCGGCTTCGAAGGCGGTCCTCAGAGAGGCCGCTTGCTCCTGCATGGCGACGGCGCAGGCGAGTGCGCGGGCCGGATGGTCCTCCTGATGGACGGGGTCTCCGAAAAAGGCCAGGATGGCGTCGCCGATGAACTTGTCGAGAGTGCCGTCGTGTGCAAACAGGATGCGGGTCATCGCGGTGAAGTAATGGTTCAGCAGGGAGCTCACCTGCTCCGGGGGAATCCGCTCGGAGAGGGTGGTGAATCCGCGGATGTCGGAAAAGAGGATGGTCAGCTCCTTCCGCCTCCCGCCCAACTGGACGAGATCCGGCTGGCGAAGGAGTTTGCGGGCGATGTTCGGGGAGACGTAACGGGAGAAGAGCCGCTCCACGGCGCGCTTCTGGCGGAAATCTCCATAGCGCTGGTAGGCGAAGGAGGCTCCGGCGTAGGCGACCCATCCCAGCCCCAGGCTGAACATGGGGAGGGCGTGGCCCGAGCGGATAGCGAAGATGCCCGCCGCGGCGAGACCCGCCCCCATCGAGAGCCACGTCACGAGGGAGGGGACCGGCTTCAGGGGCAGGAGCACCAGGAGCGTTCCCACGCAGGCGAGCAGGGCGAAGGCCCCCCACCGCTGCTCGGAGGAGAGGGGAAGGATGGAGCGGCCCAGCAAAAGCGCCGAAAGGGCCTGCCCATGCACCTCGAGGCCCGCCATGGAATGTGTTGAGATCTCGCGGAAGCCGCTCTGCCGAGAATTTTCCGAGGGCAGGGGGACGGAGAAGTAGTCGTGCTCGCTCGGCCGCGTGTTGCCGACGAGGACGATGCGGCCCTCTATGGAAGGGAGAGTGCGAGAATCCTTCAGCACATCGATAAAGGAAACGTGCGGCAGGGTCCCCTCGCCGCCGCAGTAGGGAATCCACCAGCGACCGCCCCGCATGGCGAAGAGGTGGGGGCCGAAGGAGATTCCGCTTGGCCCCAGCCTGGCCTGCGGCTCCCCCTTGGGAAACCAATCCAGGAGTGCGCACGCCAGGGCGAAGGGGAGGGCTTTGATGCGGAGGCCGCTCGGCGAGGGCTCCAAAAAGGGACCGGGCAGGCTGCGGAGAATGCCGTCGGAGTCCGTGACGAGGTCCACGGACCCCAGCCCGACCGCCTGCTTGCTGAACCGCTCGACGGGAAGATACCCCTGGGCCGGGTCCGAAGCGAGGACCACGTCGGCCTTGGAGAGAGCCGATTCCAGGGCCTCGTTCCCGGCCTCCTCCCGCTCCTTGGGCTGCCAGAAGAGGAGATCCAATCCGATGAGAGAGGCGCCCCTCGCCCATAGGGTGCCGACGGCCTGGGCGATCTCGGCGCGGTTCGGGTCGCGGCCTCCGAGGTCCCTGTAGGTGGCGTCATCGATGCGGACGAGCAGAACGCGCGGAGAGGGCGGACGCACCTGGAGCCGAAGGAGCAGGTCGTACATCCAGCCCTCGCCACCACGGGCGATCCCCAGCGCGAGAGGAAGGGCCACTGCCACGGCCATCAGGAGGGCGACCGTCAATCGCTCTCGCCAGAGCTTGGCGGGGAATGGAGGGGAGGGGGCCTTCATGGCGTGTCAGTACTTGGCGAGAAGTTCGTAAGGGCCCTGATCCCCCGGACGAAGCCGGCGGCTTTCCACACCGCCCACGTCCGCACGGACCACGACCATCACCCGCCCGTTCGAGAGGGCGCCCGTTTGTGCGTCCAACTCCCGTAGTTTCCGGGCCGTCGCCTCGGTCACCACGATGTCCGCCTTGAGCCGGCCGGAGGCTCTTACGGCTTTCACCTCCAGGCTGTTCAAAGCCCCCCTCGGCCTGACGGAGGGCTGCCGCTGTACCTGGGCCAACAGCCTCCAGGGCGGCGCGATCCAGGCGAGGGGGAGCGGTCCCAATTCTTCCGGACCCAGCCACGTGGCGTGGGAGGGGGTGGTACCGCCGTCTGCCGGCGTGACGTATCTCGCCAGCGTCCGGGTGCGCGCGATGAGCGGCTTGACGGTTTTCACACCGTACACCTCCCGACCGCTCTCGTCGATGATGCGGGGCTGGAGGGCCGGTTTTACACCGGCCTCCTTGGCGTCCACCGTCACCGAGGCGAAGGAAGCTAGGTTGGAGGCTCTCTCCTGGCCGGTCTCGGCCTGGGCCTCCTCCTTTTGCTGGGAGGGCTTCACGGAGGGCTTGGCCGATGGCTCATTGCCCTCCGCTTCAGCGCGGCGTGAGGGCTCCTTCGGCAATGGCTGGGGTTCCGGCGGCAGCGTCACAATGGAGACCGCCGACACGATGCCGTGGACCCCGTTCACGGGCACCTTGAGGGAGATGTGGTAGATCCCGCCGGAGGTCCCCTCCTGCACCACCACGCCGCCGGCCACGATGCCCTTGATCCGTATTTTCAGGGCTTCGTACGATTCGAGGCGGCGCTCGCTGTTGACCGGCAGCCGCATGGCGATCCTCAGTGCCGTTGCCTGCGCCTTGATCATGGCCACCCGCTGGGCCTCCACGAGCGCCAGGGCGGGAGGAACGCCCTGGCGCAGGGGGGCGCTTGCGTCGGCTCGAATCCAGCCCTGATCCCAGTCCACCATCCCATCGGGCAGCTTCTCCCGGTAAGGAGAGTAGGGGCCTCCCTGGGCCAACACAGCCAAGACCACCGCGCCGCACAGGGCAAGCACGCGGCCGACCCGTCGGAGTTTCATGGGATCCTCCTTAATGAACGCGATTGTATCACAGGATCAGCACGGCTGTGACGGCAAGTACAGGGCATCCCCGGGGGAAGGGAAGGAGAGGGCGGGCTGTGAAGGGACCTTCGGTATCAGCGCTGCAGTCTGTACAGGATGATTTTTCGGCCCAGGAGCCGGATCAGTCCCTGGTGTTCGAGGTCCGTCAGAGCTCGGCTGACGGTCTCGCGGCTGGTGCCCAGGTAGAGCGCGATCTCCTGCTGCGTGGGTCGCACGACCACCACGGAGCCGTCCGCCAGCTGCCGGCCCTGACGTTTGGCCAGATCAAGGAGGTACCGGGCGACCCGGCTGTAAGTGTCCAGAAAGATCAGGCTCCCGACCCGGTTGTTGGTCTCCTTCAGGCGGCGGGAGAGGGTGCGGATCACCGCGATGGCGATGGAGGGGTTCTCCTGGAGCGCTTGCTTGAACTGGTCGCCCGAAAGGATGAGCAGCTCCGATGCCTCCACGGTGATCACCGTGGCGGACCTCGTCTCCTCGGAATCGAAAACGGCCATCTCCCCGACCATCTCCCCCGGGTCAAGCATGGCCAGGGTGACCTCCCGGCCGTCCTCCGCCACCAGCACCGCCTTGACGCGGCCCGAGAGCACCAGGTACAGGGTATCGCCTCGTTCGCCCTGCCTGAGCAGGACGGTATTTTTGGCAAAGCGCCGGATTTCCGCCACCCTGAGGATGCTCTCCAACTGCCCGGCGTCCAGGTCGGCGAAAAGGCCCGCTTTACGCAGAAGATCCTTGTTGATCACCCCATCCCCCCGGCAAAGCGGCCCTAACGCGGGTCCAGACCGCGTCCACGGCTCGGGCCCGCGGTATGGGCTTCAGCTCTCTTCATCCTCGGGACCGGGACCTAGACCTTCAGACTCGGTCGGGAGGTCGCCTTCCAAGGATTCATCGCCTTCTCCCTCGGTCCCCTGCATTTTATGCATGATGTGCCTGGGCACCGAGACGTTGGTGATGGCGTGTTTGAAGACGATCTGGTCGTAATCGCGTCCCCGGATGTGGATGGTGTAGCGGTCGAACCCCATGACCTGACCCACGAACTTCTTTCCGCTCACCAGGAAGATGGTGATGAGGGCGCGGTCCTTCCGGACGAAGTTGAGGATCTGATTCTGGATGTTCACTTCACGGTTTACGGCCGGCTTCCGAGTGCCATCTTTTGATGAATTCCATTGCATCATTTTTCCAGGCCTCCTTGTCCACGGAAAACCACGAAATGCCGTCTTCGCGGCGAAACCACGTCAACTGGCGCTTGACCAGGCGCCGCGATCTGAGCTGGATCCTGGCCACAGCCGATTCAAGAGTCATCAAACCTTCCAGGTAGTCGGCCAATTCCCCGTATCCTATAGCCTTTCGGGCCGGTCCTGTGAGCCGCCCCGACGTGTGAAGCTGCTGGACTTCCTCCAGAAGGCCCGCCTCCATCATGGCCCTGACCCTACGATCGACCCTAGTGTAAAGGTAGGCCTTGGGAGCCGTCAAACCAAGCTTGAGGCCGCCCAGGGATGGCGCCGAGCCGAAGGGACTATCGCTCAAGCAGCGGGAGATCGGCAGGCCGGTGAGAAGGCGAACCTCCAGCGCCCTGGTGATCCGGAGTGCATCGCGGGGGCCGATTCGCGAAGCGGCCTCGGGGTCCAGGCGGGCGAGCAGGCGATGCACCCGTTCGGGGCCCGCGGAGGCGATTCGGGCGGCGATTCGTGCACGCAGACCCTCGTTCCGGGGAGGCAGAGGCGCCAGCCCCTGGGCGAGAGCGCGGTAGTAAAGCCCCGTTCCCCCCACGACCACGGCGACGTGGTTCCGAGCCGCGATGCCGGCCATGGCCTCGATCGCCATGTTCCGAAAGGCTCCCGCGGAGAAATAGGAGCCTGGTTGGGCCACGTCGATCAGGTGGTGGGGTACCAGGCGGCGGGCTTCGAAAGTGGGTTTGTCGGTGCCGATGTCGAGCCCGCGGTAGACGGCCATAGAATCGCAGGAAACGATCTCTCCCCCGAAACGAAGGGCCGCCTCGAGGGCGAGGTCCGACTTGCCCGCGGCCGTCGGGCCTACGATCCAGATCGTTGGAGGGAGGGCTGCGCCGGCGAGATCAGGCCGGTTCACGGAAGAGGTCCCTCCGCGTATTCCTGAGGGTTTCGTACACCCGGTGCTCGTGCTCTGCGCCCAGCGTGCGGCGGATGGCGAGGAGGGCGGAGTAGAGGTACTCGTTGAGGGCTTGAACCAAGAGCGCCTCCCTCTCCCCGGTTATCTGCTTCAGGTTTTCAATCAGGCGCTCTTCGGAAAGGGCGCCGTTGCTTCGCAGGGTCACCCGAGCGTAGATTTCGGGCTGCCCCGCCTTGAGCCGCCCGAGGTATTTTTCGAGAATGTTCTCGGCGATGGGGCCCACCTCGCGGAGCAAGTAGTTAAAGAGGAAGGAAAACATCTCATTATAGCTCTTGATGAGGAGGGTGAGGTCCTGGAGCTCCCGCTGCTCCTCGGCGAAGCGATCCTTGCGGCTCTTCACGTGCAGGTATCCGATGGTGAAGAAGATGTAGAGGGCCCTGAGGGTCTCGAACTCCCCGATTTCGCTCAGGTCGCAGATTTCCTGAACGCTGCGCTTCCCGTCTACGAGCCTGAAGACGTGCTTCTCGTGATCTTCAAAATGGAGGCCCTGCGGACGGTGTGCGGGAAGGACCCTCTCGAAGACCACGTCGAGGGTTGGCATGCGTCGCTCGAAGAGCTTGCGATCTTGGATGCGCCTCAGGCCGCCCAGAAGGAGCTCCGGTACGGTCAGCGATGTGGTGATGTTCTCGCCCGTCCTTTCCTCGCCCTCGAAGAACTGGAAGGAGCCTGAATCCCATGCCAGGATACTGTAGGCGATCTCCTGAACCTGATGGCGCACCTCGTTCCAGAGGTCCTTGGGGCCGATCGCCTTCATCTCCACCAGGATTTTACCGAGGCGCTTTCCCCGGGTGACGTGCGCGCTGGCCTCGTCGAACTGGTCGCGACGGATCTTGCCCTCGCGCAGGAGCATCTCTCCGAATCGCTCCTCAGGAAGGTTGGACGTGGCAAACACCACGACTCCTCTCTTGAAGTGGAGGGTCTTGGTGACGGTGCCGTTGCGCACGAGTAGAACGCCCGTCTTGGCGGTGGTTTTCAGGTAATCCAAGATCTCGGGAAGCCCCAGCTCAGAAAAATCGCCCTGGAGCGGAATATCGGCCGGGGTCAAGGGAGGCCTCGCGGACAGTGCGGTGTTCCGGATGGTCGATCACCAGCTCTCATGGGGAATCCCCGGGATAAAGCCCCACCGCGAAAGGGGGAGGTAGCGCAGAATCACCCTCCCATACAGGTCTTTCAGGGGGATGGCACCCAGCTGTCTGCTGTCCAGGCTCACGGGGCCGTTGTCCCCTAAGAAGAAGAGGTGCCCCTGGGGCACCCTGAAGGGACCGAAGTCCTTGCCGGAGACCCGCCCGCCTGGAGGGGGCGGGAAGACCTTGCCGTTGACCCGGATCACCCCATCCCGGATCTCCACCGAGTCGCCGGGAAGCCCCACCAGCCGCTTCACGATGAAAGGCCCCCCCTGCGGCATGCGCAGAACCATGACCTCTCCTCGGCGCAGGTGGTGTTCGCCCAAGAACAGTCTATCCACCAGGAGGTAATCTCGATCCTGCAAGGTAGGGCTCATGCTCAGCCCCGATACCTGGAAGGGTTGAAAAACAAAGTGAAAGAGCAGGACCGCGAGGGCGAGCGAAAGGCCGAGGGTGAACAGTGCGTGACCAATGCGAGTCAGGATGCGCCTTGCAGCCATGGCTCCTCCGCCAATGTGAACATTGTACCGCCAACGTGCCGGCGGGGCAATGTGGCGGGGGGGATGATGGATGATAAATGATAGATGATGGATGACGAAAGGCTGCTCGGCGGCTGGATTTCACTCTGGCCCTCGGCTTGCCCCGCTTCGCTGCGAAGGCTCGCTCTTCGCTCGCCTTCTCGCGGCGGGGCTACGCCGTCTCCCGCCCTTCTCGTCCCCGGCTCTTCTTTGTGGGATGGCCTTTGGTGGACCGCCGGGGACTCGAACCCCGAACCAACGGATTAAGAGTCCGCTGCTCTACCGATTGAGCTAGCGGTCCGCCGGGTATTATATCTATTTCCAGTTCGGTGTCAACCAGAATGGGCTTGGAGCCGGAGGAAGAGCGGCGGCATGCGCTGAAGTGCCGGCTGGGTCAGCAGGACGGACGGGGCGCCCTATCTACGGATTGCCAGTGTGCGGTTGGAAAGGCATCCACCTCGGGTGGAGCGGCCTCGCGGGAGCGCAGGAGATCTAACGCTCGAAAGGCCACCATGGCGGCATTGTCGGTGCAGAGGCTGGGGCTGGGGAAGGCGGCCGGGAGCCCCAACTCCTCACCCAGCGAGAGCAGGCGGTTCCGAAGCAGCGAGTTGCAGGCCACGCCGCCGGCCATGGTGAGCGAGCGGGGTTTCAGCAGGAGGGCCGCCCGCTTCATGCGCTGCAGCAAATGGTCCACCACTCTCTTTTGAAAGGAGGCCACGAGGTCGTACTCCCAGGATGGCAGCTGATCAAGATCGCTGACGGCGCTGGGGATCAGCGCGCGGGTTCGGAGGTAATGAAGGGCCGCGGTCTTCAGCCCGGAAAAGGAATAGTCCAGCGAACCGGTGCTCATTTTCGGGAGCGAGAAGCTCAAGGCCTTCGGGTTTCCTCGTGGTGCCAGGCGATCCAACACGGGTCCGCCCGGATAGGGCAGGTGGAGGTGTTTGGCCAGCTTGTCGAGTGCTTCGCCCGCTGCATCGTCCCTGGTCCCAGCCACGAGCCTGATCTGCCTCGGGGAGGCGCAAAAGAACAGATGGGAGTGCCCACCCGAGACGGCGAGAGAAAGCGCGGGATAGGGGAGATCCGGGTGCTCGATCCAGGGCGAGCGCAGGTGCGCCTCCACGTGGTTGACGGTGAAGAGCGGAAGACCGAGCCCCCACGCGAGGGTTTTGGCGTAGGAAAGGCCGACCAGGAGGCTTCCCAGCAGCCCCGGCCCCGCCGTGGCGGCCACGGCGGACAGATCGCTCTCTTCAGCGCCTGCTTTGGCCAGGGCCGCGGCCACGGTCCCCGGAAGGTTCTCCAAGTGATGCCGGCTGGCAAGCTCGGGAACCACTCCGCCGTAAGGAGCGTGCACCTCCAACTGGGAGGCGACCACGCTCGACAAGACACGCCCACCGTCCGTGAGGAGAGCGGCGGAGGTGTCGTCGCAGGAGGTCTCGATGCCGAGGATCAGGTTCATGAGGGCGCCTTGGCCAAAAACCTGGAAACGGTCGCCGCATTCACCGGATGAATGGGGCCCTTTTCCGTGAGGATGGCGTGAATCAGCTCGTGGGGCGTCACGTCAAAGGCGGGGTTCACGGCCTTGACGCCGTGGGGGGCCAAGCGCCGGCCCGACAGTGAAAGCACCTCGTTCGGATCCCGTTGCTCGATGGGGATGGCCGAGCCGTCGGGAGCGGCCGGGTCAAAAGTATTGCGTGGCGCGGCCACGAGGAAAGGGATCCCGTGGTGGCGGGCGAGAACGGCCAGGGAGAAGGTGCCGATCTTATTGGCCGTGTCGCCGTTTGCGGCGATGCGGTCCGCTCCCACCACGACCACGCTCACCCTGCCTTGGGCCATGAGCGCACCGGCCGCGTTGTCGCACAGCAGGGTCACCGGAATATGGTCCTCGTGCAGCTCCCAGGCGGTGAGGCGTGCTCCCTGCAAGAATGGGCGGGTCTCATCGGCATATACGCCTGCCAGCTTGCCCGCTTCGTGGGCCGCTCGGACCACCCCCAGGGCGGTCCCGTATCCTCCCGTGGCGAGCGCCCCGGCGTTGCAGTGGGTGAGGATGGCCGCCCCTTGGGGTACGAAGGGAAGGCCCGCGCGTCCAATGGCCCGGCAGGCGGCGATATCATCCCTGTGGATCTGCACGGCCTCGTCCTCGAGGGCCTGGACGATGTCCTCGCCTCCCGCACCGCTCTTCGACAGGTCCTGCGCCAGGTGGACCATGCGATCCACGGCCCAGGCGAGATTCACGGCGGTGGGCCGGGCTTGGCGGAGGAGGTCGGCGTCCCTGAGAATCTGCCGCTTCGCTTCTTTGGGGTCTTGAGCCCTCACGGCCTGTGCGGCGGACAGAACCATGGCGTACGCCGCCGTGACGCCTATGGCCGGGGCGCCGCGCACGACCATGTTCCGGATGGCTTCCGCCACGGCCTCCGCGCGGTCGTACTCCTCGAAGCGTACCTCAAGCGGAAGAAGCCGCTGATCCATGAGGCGCAGCCTCCGGCGCTCCGTCCAGCAGATGTGGGCCTGCATTGGACCCCCCGGCTCTAACGCTTGGATTCCGACTCCAGGAAGCTCTGGATCTCCTCCAGGTCGGAAGCCTGAATCTTTTGGAGCTCCAAATCCGTCTTCAGCTCCCTCACGGAGCGGTTCACGGCCTCCTGGATCTGGTCGGTCGAGCGCGCCTGGGAAATCTCCTTGGGCTCTCCAAAGAGAGGCGCGAGGACCCATCCGAAGGCGGCCACGGCCACGACGAGGCTGAGCAGGGTCCCGGCCATCACCAGTTCCTCATGGGAATGAGGGCGATGAGGCCTCCCACGAGCAGGAGGACTCCGCCCAGCCAGAGCCACGCGACCATGGGATTGACGAAGGCGCCGATGGTGGCGCTGTTGGTATTCAAGTCGAATCCCGCCAGCAATGTATAGAAATCGCGCAAGAGTGTAGAGTGGATGGCCACCTCGTAGGTGGGCTGTTGCGGGTTGGCGGAGTAGAAGACGCGCATGGGCCTCAGCAGAGCCACCAGCTTGTTCCCGCGGAACACCTGAAGGTCCGCCCAGATCCGCACGTCGTTGACCTTCTGGAGGTCGGCGTTCAGGTCGTCGTGCTGCAAGTCGGCCATTCGCACCACGTAGGGTCCAAAACGCACGGCATCCCCGGGCTTCATGGTTTCCTGGTACTCCCTCTGGAAGGTGGCCGAAAAGGCCACGCCCAAAAATACGCAGACGATGCCCAGGTGAACGATGTAGCCGCCGTACCGCCGCGGGTTCTCGCGGAAAGGGGATAGAAGGCAGGAGAGCTTTCCGGCGCGGCCCATTCGGTGGGCCTGGCGGGCGGTCCGGAAGTACTCCTCCAAGATGATGGCCGCGACGAAGAAGGAGAAAGAGACGCAGGCGAAGAGGTAGATGTAGGTCAGCGGCCTGCTGTGGAAGTCCGTCAGGGAGGCCTGACCGCCCCTGAAAAAGGCGAAGAGCGAAGCGGCCAGCGCCGACAGCCCGGCTAGAAACGGAATGGCCAGTTGCTTTCTATAGCTGGCCCAGCCGCCCTTCTTCCAAGGCGATACGGAGGCGATCCCCATGACGAGCAGCACCATGAGCGCGATGGGGAGGATACGGGGGTTGTAGTATTCGGGGCCTCGATCGAGCTCGTGATGGGTGACTATTCGATAGAAAATGGGGCTGGTGAGGCCGAAGAGCACGACGAAGCCGATGAGCCCGAGCAAGAGGCTCCCGTAGAGGAACATGCTTTCCCGGCTCCCTGCCGATTCCAGTTCTTGTCCGCTCTTCAACAGCGCCCGCCTGCGGAGGATCAACCCGAAACTCAGGATCGCCATGATGGCCATGAAGAGCAGAAAGATGTTGCCCAGCTGGAAGTACCAGGGAATGGAGGGATCCTCCTGCCCAAAGGCATGCACCGACTGGAGGATGCCGGAGCGGGTGAGGTAGGTACCATAGATGGACAGCAGGAAGGCCATCACGATGAAGAAGACGTTCCAGAACCGGTAGATGCCCCGCTTCTCCTGCATCAGGAAGGTGTGAAGGAAGGCCGTCCCCATCACCCAGGGCAAGAAGGAGGCGTTTTCCACCGGATCCCAGGCCCAGTAACCGCCCCAGCCCAGCTCGATGTAGGCCCAGTAGCCTCCGAGCAGGATGCCGACGCCCAAAGTCATCCAGGCGAAGACCGCCCAGTTGCGGGCGGAGCGCATCCAGAAGGTGTTCCGTTCTCGGTGGGCGAGGGCCCCGAGGATGAAGGCGAAGGGGATCGCGAATCCCACCAAGCCCGTGTAGAGCATGGGGGGGTGGATGGCCATGTAGAAGTTTTGAAGCAGGGGATTGAGGCCGTTGCCCTGCACCGCCCGCATCATCTGGGGAGTATAGGTGGAGACCAGGATGCCCGCCGAGTCGCGGAGCGGCGCAAAGGGGTTGGTTTTGAAGCTCAGGAGGAAGAGGAAGAACCCCAGGGTCATGAGCAGGACCATGCTCGTGAAGGGCAGGTGCCTCATGTTGTTCTTCCGGTTGAAGGTGATGGCCAGGGCCGAGAAGATGGCCAGCAGGCCGCACCAGAAGAGGAGAGATCCGTCCATGCCGCCCCAGAGCGCCGTAATCTTGTAGATCGCGGGCTGAGTCGTGCGGGAATACTCCCACACATACTTGAGAGTGAAGTCGTTCCGCAAGAGCGCGGCCCAGAGAAGGATAATGGCCAGTAAAACCAGGCCGCAGATGCCGTAGATGGCGTGGAGCGCGCTGCGCAGGTACCGCTCGTCCCGGTTTCGGTAGCTCAAGTAGGCGCTGGCAATGCCCCACACCGAAAGCCCGAAGGCGATGTAGAGGGAGTAGTTGCCCAGGGCGTTCACGAGGATTCCTTAGGACCTGGCTCGGTGGGTCCGCTGGCCTTGGACTCGTATTTGGAGGGGCATTTCACGATCAGCTCCCGCCCTTCAAAGGTGTTCTTGGCCCCCATCCGGCCGTCCACGACCACCTCAAGACCCTGCTGGAAGGCATCGGGTATGGCCCCGGAGTAGTGGACCGGAATGGACTGTTTACCGTCTGTGATGTTGAACCACAGGTTCAACCGGTCAGGGGACATCTTGACGCTGCCGGGCTGGATGGTGCCCTTCAGCCGGACGCGGTCCTCCCGGATCTTGGGGTTGGCCAGGAACTGGGACGGATTGTAGTAAAAGACCGGCTTGCTGTTTCCCGTGCTCGATAGGAAAAAAAGGGCAAGGGCTCCAACCGTGATGATCAGGCCCACTGTCCATTTGACCTTCATGATCAGTCCTCCTCAGGAGCGCTCCGGCAAGGCCGGGGGCTCATTGTAAGGCAAAACGGGGCACGCCTCAAAATATTGCAGCCCCCGGTTTTCAGCGACGCTCACGGGCACTTCTCGCCCTGTTCCGCCAAGGCGCGCAGCGCCGGTATGGCGAGAAAGGGGTTGGAGAGACCGCAGAACAGGCGGATGGCCGCAACCCCTCCGGCCCCTGCGGCGGCCACCTCGCCTATGCGAGGAGCGCTCACCCCGCCCAGGGCCAGCACAGGCAAGGGAGCCTTGCGGCAGATCTTTGCGAAGCGCTCTATTCCCAGGGGCCGCCCGAAGGGGCTCTTGGAGGGCGTCTCGTAGACGGGCCCTAAGGTCACGGCGTCCGCCCCGGCGGCGGAGGCCTCCATCACCTCGGCCTCGCTGTGACAACTGCGGACCACCAGGAAGGGCCTGGGGAAGGCCCGCCGGACGGAATCGGTGGGCAGGCCATCGGAGGGGAGGTGCACGCCATGCGCGCCTGCCGCAGAGGCCAGATCCGAGCGCCCGTTCAAGAGGATTCGCGTTCCGAAGCGGCGGGATTCCAGGACCAGGATCCGCAGGACGTCAAAAAGGAGGCGATCGGGCAGATCCTTTTCGCGTACCTGGAGCCAGTCCACCCCCGCCCGGAGAAGCGTGGAGGCTTGCTGTAGGAGATCACCTCCGGCGGAGAGGCGGCGATCGGTAATGGCGTAAAGGATCATGGGGCCTCGCGGGCCAAGCGGCCCTCCAACCTGGCGCCGGCGCCCACGCGCAGCGCTCCGTACCGGAGCTCCCCCTCCCACCGCGCCTCCTCCGAAAAGGAGGCCACACCAGCCACCCAGGCCTTGCCCTTGGCCTTGGACCGGCATTGCAGCTCACCACTCCGGATTTCGCCCTCGAAATCGGAACCGGCCAAAAGATGCGCGCACCCCGTGGCCTCGATTTTTCCCTTGAATGCGCCATGCAATTCAACGGCTTTTTGGGTTTTGAGCGTACCTTCCATGCGCGTTCCCGGGCCGATGCGGGTTATCGGCGGCGGGGGCGGAGGGGCTTTCTTGAAGAGCGTCATAGGTCCTCCCGGGCATGCAATGTAAGCGCCCCGCGCCGCGAATGCAATGGATGATAGATGATGGTTCATACCTGTCCGAGATAGACCGCCATGCCGGCTCCGAACCCAGGCCGGGTCTCGGCCGCGCCGTTGGCGCCTGCGCCTGCAAAACCACGGAGGCCCCCGCCCTTCGAGACCCGTTATCAGGAAGGCGAAAGGCCGCCTAACCGGCAGCCTTTCTTCCCTGTTCCCCTCTTTCAATCTTTTTGGAGCGGGCGACGGGTCTCGAACCCGCGACCTCAAGCTTGGGAAGCTCGCGCTCTACCAACTGAGCTACGCCCGCCCAGGTTGAAGAGAATACCTACAGAGCGGCCTCGGGGTCAAGGGGCCGGCGCACGGCCTCGGTTGCGCGTTGCAGGCGTAGGGGGTACAATGCGACCGCTCCTTTCCCCCGGCGCGGAGGTGCGGCGCTGCGGGGTTTTCCCTCGAGGTGAAGCCCATGCGGCGTTGGGTCTGTACCATCCTTTTGCTGGTGGTGGGGCTGGTTCCGGTAGGTGCGCTGGAATTGAAGACGCCGGCGGGGACCATCACCCTCCGCCAGCGGACCGCGGAGGGTACCACGTGGGTGTGCGCAAGCCAGTTGGCAGAGGCGCTTCATGGGACTTTTGCCCGGGACGCCGTGTCGGCCTATCCGGTCCTCACCCTCTCGGGCCACCGGATTCTGATTTCCACGGCGACGCCCGTGGCCTCCATCGACGGAAACCTCATCCACCTCTCGCACATACCCAAGGAGGACGGAGGTTGCCTCTGGTTGCCGGAGGAGTTCCTCACGAGCGCTCTGTCCAAGGCGCTCGGGGGAGGCGTGCGGGTGGTGGACTCGGCTCCCACAGAGAGGCCTTCGATGTCCGGGCCGCTGGCTGCTCCGGCAGAGGGGCGGATGGCGGAAAGGGTGGGGGTCGACCTGGCAGTGGGGGCCGACTACGCCCGGGTGACGCTCACTGGAGAGGGCCTCTCGCACGCCCAGCTCAGGCAGGAAGGTCAGGAGCTGGTGGTCCTGTTGGCGAGGGGAAGCTTTGCGGAAACACACCGGGAAGTCGGGAAGGGGATTCTCGAAAAGCTGAACGCACAGGGCGCCACCCTTCGGCTAGCTCTCGGAGCGGGGTTTGAGCGCTTCGAGACCCTCAAGCTGCTCAAGCCGGAACGGCTCGTGATTTTGCTGAAAGGGAAAGAGCAGACGGTCGCCGCACCGCCCTCGCCCATCCAACAACCCGCGCCACCGGGTGGTGAGGGTGCAACCCAAGTCCCCAGCGCTCCACCCGTAAGGACCCAAGCCTTCGATGTGATCGCCATCGATCCCGGCCACGGAGGAACGGACACCGGCGCCTTGGGGCCGGACGGCCTGGAGGAGAAGGATCTGACCCTGGCGATCGCCACCAAGTTCGCCAGCGATTTGGAAAAGCAGGGGTTGAAGGCGGTTCTCACACGGACCTCCGATGTGACGGTGCCGCTCCAGCAGAGGACCGCCCTGGCCAACTTCAACCAGGCCGATCTTTTCATCTCGATCCACATCAATTCCGCCCCCACAGCCAAGGCCCACGGGACCGAGACGTACTACCTGAGCAAGCAGGCCACCGATCTCTGGTCCAGCCAGCTGGCCGACAAGGAGAACGCCGCCGGCGGCACCGAGTCCTCGGCCCCGGCCGGCGGGCTCAACCTCGTGCTGTGGGATCTGGCGCAGACCTCGCACATCGTGGAAAGCGCAGCCCTGGCGGAGACCATACAGGATGAATTCAACACCCTTTTGGGCACGCAGAACCGTGGCGTTCGCCAGGCTCCCTTCGTTGTCCTGGAGGGGGCCCAAATGCCGGCGGTCCTCGTGGAAGTGGCCTTTCTCTCCAACCCTTCCGAAGCCAAGAAGCTGTCCGAATCCACCTTTCAGGATCAGGTGGCCAACGCATTGACGCAGGCCGTTCTCCGGTTCAAGGCGCGCTATGAGAACCCCAATCTGGCGGCTCCCCAACCTTAGTCTCCTGCCTGCTCTCGGGCTGGCCTTGCTTCTCGTGGCCGGATGCAAGCACGCGCCCGCCGCCAAACCGGTCGCGTCCCAGCCTCAGCAGGCACAAACGACCACGAACCAGACCATGGTTCAACGCACCCTCCTCTATCCGTCGGAGGAGGATATGCTCCTGACCGAGTTTCAGGTCATGCTCCCCGATCTCGGCAGTGACCAGCAGAACATGCAGGCCTTGGTCCAGCGGTATCTCGACGGGCCCGCCGGGGATGGGCAGGTGCTGCCCTTCCCGGACAACTGCACCGTTCGCAGCCTCTTTATCCTCGGGGGCAACGAGGTCGTGGTGGACCTGGGCGGGCCCGTGAAAACGGGGGGGGGATCGGCGACGGAACTGGCCAGGGTTTACGGGATCATCGACACGCTCCACCGGAACTTCCCCCAGGTCACCGCGGTGAAGATCCTGGTGGACGGACAGGAGACCGACACTCTGCTGGGCCACGTGGATCTGAGCCACTCATTGCCTCCGGAGCCGGGCATGTTGGAATCCTACGCGCCACCCTCGTCGCCTGATCAGCCTCCCGCACCATCGGCTTCTCCTTCCGGCGCGACAAGCGATGCCCATCCGTAGGGGCCCCATCGGCGTCTTCGATTCGGGAGTCGGCGGGCTGACGGTTGCCGCCGAGATCCGCCGGGCTATGCCGGCGGAAGATATCCTCTATTTCGGCGACACGGCCCGCCTCCCTTACGGGAACAAGTCGCCTGAAACGGTCATTCGTTACTCCCGAGAGATTGCCCGCTTCCTGGAGGCCCAGGGCATTCGCTTCCTGGTGGTGGCTTGCAATACGAGCAGCGCCCTGGCTTTGGACGCTCTCTGCGCCGAGGTGAGTGTGCCGGTGCTCGGGATGATCGGGCCGGGGGCCAGGGCCGCCGCCGAGACTACGGGAACGGGCCGGGTAGGGCTCATCGGTACCCGCGCGACGGTGCAAAGCGGCGCTTACGAGAAGGCGGTGCTGGCACTCGACCCTTCCATTCAGGTCTTTTCGCAGGCCTGTCCGCTCTTTGTGCCGCTCGTGGAGGAGGGATGGGCGGAGGATCCGGTGGCCGAGGAGGTGGCCCGTCGGTACCTGGAACCGCTCCTGGAACGAGGCGTGGATACGCTTATCCTCGGCTGTACCCATTATCCCGTGCTCATCTCGGTGCTGCGCCGGGTCGCCGGTCCTTCCGTGACGCTCCTCTCCTCGTCCCAGTGCGCGGCCAGGGCCCTTCAGGACGCCCTGGCGGGAGAGAAATTTCATGAGGGTGCCGGACCGGCCGGCCGGGGCGGCCTACGCTGTTACGTCACCGACGCGGGAACCCACTTCCGAGAGGTGGGGGAGCGCATCTTGGGAGAGCCCCTCACGGAGCTCATACCGGTGGAAGAAGAAAGGCTGGTGTTGGCATGAGACCGGACGGTCGTAAACCGGGCGAGCTGCGCCCCGTCGCTATTCATCCGGGATTCCTGAAGTACCCTGAGGGCTCTTGCTTGGTGGAGTTCGGCAATACCAAGGTTCTGTGCTCGGCCACCGTGGAGGACAAGGTGCCTCCCTTCATGAAGGGCACGGCCCAGGGATGGATCACGGCCGAGTATGGGATGCTCCCGGCGGCCACCCAGCAGCGCACGCCCAGGGAGGCTTCCAGAGGAAAACAGTCGGGCCGTACCCAGGAGATTCAGCGCCTCATCGGCCGGTCCCTCCGCTCGGTGGTGGATTTCGCCTCCTTTCCGGACAAGACCATCTGGCTGGACTGCGACGTTATCCAGGCTGATGGGGGCACCCGCTGCGCCGCCATTACCGGTTCCCTGGTCAGCATGGCCATGGCCTTTCACCATTTGGTGGAGGCCAAGGTCATCAAGTCGTTTCCCTTGAAGCACCTGCTCGCCGCCGTGAGCGTCGGCGTCCTCAGGGGCGAGAAGGTGCTGGATCTCAGGTACAGCGAAGATTCCATCGCTGAGGTGGACATGAACGTCGTCATGACCGACGACGGCCGGTTCATTGAGGTTCAAGGCACGGCCGAGCAGACCCCCTTTTCGAAGGGCGATCTCGACCAGCTCCTGGCGCTGGCCGCCCTGGGCATCGACCAGCTCCTCGCGCTCCAGCGGCAAGCGCTACCCTTCGATCTGTCGTTGTACAACCTCTGAAGTTCAGGGCGCTTTGGTTGATGCGGGCCGCGGGATTTCGGCCGGGTAGGGATGGAGTCCCTCGACGCGGGGAGGGGCGGGGCGCTTCGGCGCCTCCTTCTTCGCCCGTTTCTGCTCAGCCGGGAGGTCGTCGCGAGTGTCCCGGTCATACATGTTCGACACCACCTTCCGAACCGGCTCGCCCTCTGGGAAGGCGGCCAGATAGCCCGTCGCCGTGGTACCGTAGAGCTTCAGGCAGATGCTCACCCAATCGTAGCCGGGGACCTCGCCCGAGAAGGTGAAGATCACCGGGCCGAGGTTCGGGAAGGCCAAGGTCCCCTTGGCCTCGATGAGCAGTTTGTGCGGCTTGTCCTCCCAGCGGAATTGGCCTGTCTGGGTGTTGAGCCAGAAACGGGCCTGTCCGTAGTCGCTCTTCAAGAAGAGGTCGTAGGAGGGCGAGGCGACACAGAGGCCAGGGACGAAAACGATTGAGGCCAGAAGAATCAGGATCGGCAGGCATCTCTTCGCCGTGGGAACACGCATGGCGGAAGGATACCACGGAACGGGTGCGGTCAGCGGGCGATGGACGAGGCTTTATAGCGAGAGACCTTGCTGATCTTGTTGGCGGCGTCCACGAGGACGACCCTCGGCTGGAAGGTCCGCGCCTCCATGGCGTCCATCTGGGCGTAGGCGCAGAGGATGACCACGTCTCCCTTCTTGACGAGGTGGGCCGCGGCCCCGTTGATGCAGATCGTTCCCGAGCCGGGCGGGGCCTCGATGGTGTAGGTCGTGAGCCTGGCGCCGTTGGTCACGTCGAGGACGTCGACCGCCTCGTAGGGCAAGATGCCGGCGGTTTCCAACAGGGACTGGTCGACCGCCACCGAGCCCTCGTAGTCCAGATCGGCGGCCGTCACCGTGGCGCGGTGGATTTTGCCTTTCAACATCGTGACGAGCATGCTCCGCTCCCTCCCCTCAAGGTGTCAGGTGGGCGTTGTCGATGAGCCGGGTGGCTCCGAAGAAGACCGCCAGAGCCAGCAAGGATGGGCGGTCGACGATGGCTACGGGTTGCAGTTTATCGGCATCCACGAGTTCGACGTAGTCTATCCGGGCCAGGGGGGCTTCCATTAGACGGCCCCGGGCTGCCTCAATGAGCCTTTCCGCTCTACGCTCGCCCCGGGCAAAAAGGGCGGACGCCTCATCCAGGGCCGCCTTGAGGGCCGGCGCCTGGGCCCGTTCCTCGGGCGAAAGATAGACGTTTCGGCTGCTCATGGCTAGTCCGTCGGCCTCCCGGACGATAGGCGCCACCAGGATCTCCACGGGAAGATCCAGGTCGCGAACCAGCCTCCGGACTACCGCCGCCTGCTGGGCGTCCTTCTGGCCGAATACCGCGATGTCCGGCTCGCAGGTGCAGAGTAACTTGGTGACGACCGTAGCCACGCCGCGGAAGTGACCGGGCCGGCTTGCCCCGCACAGGCCCGCGCTCAGGGACCCCGCCACCTCGACCGATGTGCAGAATCCAGGAGGATAGACATGGGCGGCGTCGGGGGCGTACAGGGCAGTCACCGCTTCCCGCTCGCAAAGGGAGCGGTCCCGTTCGAAATCCCTCGGGTAGCGGTCGAGGTCCTCGCCGGGACCGAATTGCTTGGGATTGATGAAGAGCGAGACCATGACCGCGCCGGCGTTCTGCCGCGCCAACCGCACGAGGGAGAGGTGCCCCTCGTGGAGATATCCCATGGTGGGCACCAGCGCCACGCGCTCCCCCCGCGCCTTTGCGCCGCGGCTGAAGGCCCGCGCCTCCGCCGGGGTCTTAAGGAGTTCCATGACCCTCCTTCTTCGCCGCGTTAGGAGCGCTATCGGTTTGGAGGTGGAAGGCCTCCTCCTCCGTGGGGAACTTGCCGCTCCGCACGTCCTCTCCAAAATGGGAAAGGGCCTCCCGCATCTGACGCCCGAAGTCGCCGTAGGGCCTGACGAAGCGGGCCATGTGGCCTTCATAGAGCCCGAGCAGGTCATGAAAGACGAGCACCTGTCCGTCGCAGTGAGGGCCGGCGCCGATGCCGATGGTGGGGATCCGGACGGCGGAGGTAATCTCCCTCGCCACCTCCGAGGGGACACACTCGAGAACGAGGGAGAAAGCCCCTGCGCGCTCCAGGGCAAGGGCGTCCTTCAGCAACTGCTCCTGAGCCTCGAGGGTACGACCCTGTACCCTGAACCCGCCGAGGACGTGGAGCGACTGGGGGGTGAGGCCGATGTGCCCCATGACGGGGATGTCGTTCTCCACGAGGCGGCGGACGAGGGGTGCACGGCGGGCGCCCCCCTCGATCTTCACCGCCTGGGCGCCGCCCTCCTTGAGGCAACGCCCGCAGTTGATGAGCGCGTCGCGGGGGCCGGTTTGATAGGTGAGGAAGGGCATGTCTGCCACCACGAGCGCCCGTTTGGCGGCCCTGGCCACCATGGTGCAGTGATAGACCATCTGCTCCAGGGTCACGCCGAGGGTGTCGGAGCGGCCTTGCACCACCATTCCCAGCGAGTCTCCCACCAGCAAGAGGTCCGCGCCGGAGTCCTCGGCGATCCTGGCGGAAGGGTAATCGTAGGCGGTGAGCATGACCAGCTTCTCGCCGGATGCCTTACGCGCACGGACGACGGGAACGGTGATGGCCTGGGGCAGGGCTTGCCGCATCTTCGACATGGTTCAACTCCTTTCTCCCCATCCCGTCGGTCAACGCCTCTGGGCTTGAGGGAAAGCGAAAAAGGGCGGACTTCCGTCCCCGTCCAGGTCCGCTAGGCGGATCCCAGCGGGGCGTAGAAGAGAACCCCGCTCTCCAGCCGGTTCACCTGAGCGATCAGGTGCTCCAGCTCGGAGGGTTCCTTCTCAAAATCTACATCATTGGTGTTAACAATCAAGAGGGGCGTCTCTTGGTAGTGGAAAAAAAAGTAGTTGTACGCCTTGTTGAGCTCCTCCACGTACTCGTCGGAGATTTTGCTCTCGTAGTCGCGGTTGCGGCCGCGGATGCGCTTCAGGAGGACCGGCGTCGTGGCCTGGAGGTAGATGACCACGTCGGGCTTGGGGACCGAGGCCATGAGGAGGGCGTAGAGCTTCTCGTAAAGGATCAGCTCCGAATCGTCCAGGTTGAGGTAAGCGAAGATCTTGTCCTTCCTGGGGACGTAATCGGCCACCAGGCGGCTGTCGAACAGGCTGCGCTGAACGAGCTGCTGCTGCTGTTGGTAGCGGGTGAGAAGGAAAAAGAGCTGGCACTGGAAGGCGGCTCCCTTCCTCCCGGCATAGAAGTCCCGTAGGAAGGGGTTTTGAAGGTCCTCCATGAGCAGAGTCGCGCCCAGCTTTTTAGACAGGGCCTGAGCCAGGGTCGTTTTGCCCACCCCGATGGGGCCTTCCACCGCGATGTAATGGTACTTGAGGTCTGCGGCCAAGCTAGGTTCCCCTCCGAGAAAGTATGCCCGAAGACGCATGGGGGCCGCAAGCGAAGCACTTAGCCCAAATTCCGCGATCGAATGGTTCTTCCTTCGGCGGCGCAGGTGGCACACGGCGGGAAAGCTTTATCTCCTGAGCGGAGAGGGCCTTCTCTTTCGCGTTCCGCTGGCCAAGCCAGACGGAGCGCTCGGGTTGCCTTTCGGTCCCTCCTCGCTCCCAGGGCTTGGCCCGCGGAGCCTCACCCCGCTCTTGGCCCATTCTTCCCCCCGATCCAGTCCGGGGTCGAATGCCCCCAAATCCCTTGGCAGGTGACCGTGCGGCCTTGACGATCAGCAAGATCCACAGGGATGGGCGCGCTCCTTTCGGCTCCCATCGCCGCCGAAAAGCGGTGGCCAGTCCTGGCCGGTGGTAGGGCAAGGCGGGGGAGGGCACACCAGGGACCTCCCCCGCCCTGGGGCAACGAAGCTAGAAGCTCCACTTCATCCCCACCTGCAAGGAACGGGGGGCCTGCAGTGAGGTGGAACGGCCCCAATTGGGGTCTCGGACGAGCCGTCCCGAGAAAACCTGGGCGAGCGTCTCCGGGGGCAGGTAGTAGTTCTGGTCGACGGTGAGGGCCGTCTGGCGGTTGGTGGCGTTGAAGAGGTCAAAGAAGAGGGAGAGGGCCGAGCGCCAGATCTTGATGTCGTACTGCGCGTGAAGGTCAAGTTGCCACACGCCGGGGAGGCGGTCGGAGCCGCGTGGAGCGGCGAAGATGGTCCCGTAGCCGGGTCCGCTCAAGGGGTAGCTGTAAAGCTTGTCGTAGGGGCGCCCGCTCCGGGCGTTGAAGTTCAGGCCGAGCAGGAGGCCCCAATCGAAGCGGTAGCTGGCCTGAAGCTTGAAGTTGTTGCGGACGTCCTCGGGCAGCCAGCCGTACCGGTTCATGTTGAGGATGTGCTCGGGGAAGTCGTAGGCCGTGGAGATGGTGGGAGCCAGGGCGTCCACGCCGTAACCGCCCGAGCCGCCTTCGTAGTTTCCCTTGAGGTACGAGAGGGTGTAACTGGCATTGAGAAACCAGTGATGGGAGAAGCGGCGCTCCACGTTCAGTGTGTAGCCCGAATAGTGCCGGATGGGGTTGGGAAAGCGCTCGTAGTCCGGCAGGATCCGCGCCCATTCTTGCATGACCGCCGGCCACTGGTAGGAACCCGGGTTCATGAGAAGAAAACTGAAGTGCCCCTGGCTGTCGAAGTAACCCACGTCCTCCAAGACTCGGCCCAGGTCGCGGTAGAGGGCGCTGAAGCCGATGAGCAAGTTGGGGAGCGGCTCGTACTCCGCCCCCACCAAGAACTCGTCGTTGTACTGATTCTTGGTTCCTCCCAGCACGCGGAGCGGCGTGGCGCCGAACACGTAATGCGAAACGGGCTGGCCCAGATAGGTGACGTCGGTGTACTGTTCGTGGCCCGGATCCATGAGGTAGGTGGCGGCGATGGGCAGACGGTCGTAGTAGCGTCCCCAGTTCATATAGAACTTGGATTTGCCGTCGTGCAGGAAGTCCCAAGAGAGGCCCACGCGGGGGGAGAATGAGTTGAAGGAGGCGCTCTGGGCGGCGCCGGGGATGAGTTCGTTGTGTTCCCAGCGCAGGCCCGCGGCTAGGGTCAGGTAGTCCGTGGCCGACCACTTGGTTTGGGCGAATCCGGCGATGTACCGGCCGTTATCCTTGGAATGCGGGTTTTGCAAGGAGCTCGCGATGACGTAGGCATAGTCCCGCAGGTTCGAGGAGAAGGGGTTGGTTCCGGGCAAGCCTCCCTGCACCGTGTATTGCACCCCGCCCGTGTACCCGTTGTAGTTGTCCCACTTCAGATCTTCCCAGTCGAAACCGAACTTGATCTCGTTGCGGTGGACGAGGTAGGTCACTTTCGAGGAGACCTGAGTGCGGTCACGCGTGTCCCAATACATCGTCCCCGTGCCGTTGCCGACGCTCACGGCGGGGGCCCAGTCGTTGTTGATGATCTGTGGCTCGCCGTAGCCCGATTGATCCCATGGAAGGATCTCGGCCACCGTGTGGACGTGCGCGATCTCCGACTCTTGGTAGAAGTTGTCGGTCCAGTTGGCGAACCACCGGAGCCCGACGGAATACCCGCTGGTGTACCGGCGGGTGGTTTGGGCGTCGGACCGAACGCTGGGAACGGTGGGGGCCTGCCATGCGGTGTTGCCGGCTCCCTCGTTCAGCCAGTCGTGGGAGGGGTCGGTGATGAAGTTGAGCTCGAAGTTATGACGGGCGCTGGCGCGGAAGGTGAATTTGGCCAGCCCCAGCCAGTCCTTGCTCAAATCGTCGTAGCGATAGGGGATGAAGCGCGTCTGGCCCGTATACACGTTCTGGACCACGGAGAGCCCCTCGAAGTGCTGGGTCTTGAGGGTCGGATTGAACCCCACGAAAAACCAGACGTGATCCTTCAGGATGGGTCCCCCCAGGTCGAACCCGTAGTCATAGTTGTGAAACGGTTGGGGCGTGGAGAGGTTGAGCGAGAGCCCCGGGGTCTGAGCGCTCGCGGCAAGGGATTCGTTGGTGTAGTAACCGAAGACCTCGCCGTGGAACTCGTTGCTCCCCGACTTGGTGAGAATGTTGAAGAGGCCGCCCGTGCTGGGGCCGTATTCGGCGCTGGCGCCAGCGGTGGTGACCTGGATCTCTCGGACGAAGTTGTAGTTGAAGTTGCTTGCGAGCACCCCGCCCACGGGGTCGGTGATGTTGAGCCCGTCCACGACGAAAATGTTCTCCGTGGCCGTGGAGCCGGCCACGCCTGGGTTGCCCGGCTCCAGCGTCAGTCCCGAATCCACCACATTGGGCACGAGGTAGAAGGCCTGCTGGAACTGCCGGCCGATGGGTAACGATTGGAGCGTCTCCTGGCTGAGATCGGTGCTGATCTTGCTGTCCTTGAGGTCAAGCAGGGAGGGGGTGGCCCGCACCTCCAAACTGGTGCCCGTTCCGCTGAGGACCACCTGCAACGTCGTAGTCGTTCCCAAGGCCACCGTCACGTCGGACTGGATGACCTTGCTATATCCCTCGGCGTGGATGGAAATGGCGTAGTCGTGTGCGGGCGGGAGGTAGGCGATGAGAAAGTCTCCGTTCTCGTCCGTAGCCATGGAGCGGGTGCCCTGAAGGTGGGAGGAGGTCACCTCCACCACGGCACCCGCGATGGGTCGCCCGTTTTCGTCCTTGACGTGGCCCGAGATGGCGCCCGTCACCGTCTGTGCCATGAGGGAAAAGGGAATGACCAGCGATACCACAGCCACTGCCAGCGCCGCACCCAACTTGCGAACCATGAGCAGGCCTCCTTTCCTCAGTCACTCGAATGCAATCAGCGATTCATGATAAGGTGCAAAGACAGCATCGGTCAACCGGTCCGGCCAACCCCAATTCCGCAAATCGAATGGTCCTTCCTTGCCGCTGGCTTGGTGTTACCCTGTCACCGCTTTGGGAGGAGGGAGAAACCTAGGCCCTCATGGAGACGTATAGAAAAAGATTAAAGCTTTGTCCAGGGAGGTGAGATGAACGCCGTCGACTACGAGAACGTGGCCAAGACCTTCGGCGATGTGCAGGCCGTGAGGCCTCTGTCCCTGAGCATCCCCGCCGGAGGCATCTTCGGGCTGTTGGGGCCCAACGGCGCCGGCAAGAGCACGCTGATGCGCATGACCATGGGGATCTACCTTCCCGACGCCGGACGCATAGGCATCCTGGGCCAACCGCGCGCTACGGTGGCGAGCGCCACCTTGGGCTACCTCCCCGAGGAGCGGGGCCTCTACATGAAAATGAAAGTGGGAGAGCTGCTTCGCTTCTTCGGCTGCCTGCGGGGCCTCTCCACGGCAGAGGCCGGCCGGTGCGCCGCCGTCGGGCTGAAGCGGCTTGGGCTTTCCCAGTGGGAGGGACGCAAGGTAGATGAGCTGTCCAAGGGCATGCAGCAGAAGATCCAGCTTCTCGTGGCCCTGCAGCACCGGCCCAAGGTGGCGATTCTCGACGAGCCCTTCTCGGGGCTGGACCCCGTCAATGTGGAGCTCTTCATGGAGGTCCTCGAAGAAGCTATCGGCCAGGGAACCACCGTGATTCTCTCGACCCACCAGATGGAGCAGGTGGAGAAGCTCTGCCATTCGATCGCGCTCATCAACAAGGGCCAGGTGGTTCTCCACGGCGACGTGGCGCAGATCCGGCGCGAGTACGGGTCGAGGGGCGTGCAGGTGCAGTTCTCGGACGGAGCCGCGCTGCAGGAGGCCCAGTTCGCCGATCTAGCCGAGCAGACCCTCCTCATGCCCAACGAGGCCCGGTTCTTTCTCAAGGCCGAAGCCCACCCAGGCAAGATCTTGAAGCGGCTCCTGGACTTGGGGGTGAAAATCTCGAAGTTCGAGGAGGCGCAGGCCTCCATGCACGACATCTTCGTGAAGGTGGTGACGGGGGAGGAGCGCCATGCGAACTAACTGGACCAACGTTTACGCCGTCGTACGGCGCGAGTTTTTGGAGCGCGTGCGAAAGAAGTCCTTCCTGATCATGACCATCCTGACGCCGCTCCTCTTCGGCGGGCTCATGGTGGGATCGGTCCTGCTCCAGGTCGTCCAGACCAAGAAGAGCCACGTCGTCGTGGTGGACGAGACCGGCTGGGCGGGACCCTTGATCATCGAGGCCAGGAAACAGCCGAAGACGGGCGGCGGACTGGACGCGGAGGCCGAAAGGAGCGTGCGCGATTCGCTGACCCTCGATCTGGCCAAGCCCGGCGCGAGTATGCAGGCCCTCAAGCAGGCCATCGGCGATCAGAAGCTGGACGGCGTCCTCCTCCTGGAGCCCGGCGGCCAGGAGGACCTGAAGGCGACCTACATGGCGCAGAACCTCGCCAACGCTCAGATTCAGGCTCTGCTGCAAGGGCGCGTGAATGAAGCCCTCCTTCAGCACCGACTCCAGCGCATGGGGCTCGATCCGGCCATAGCGCAAAAGCTGAAGGGGCGAGTGGAATTGGAAACCGTGAAGGTCGAAAAGGGCGGAAAGACGCGCGAGGGCTCAATCTTCAGCGACTTCATCAAACCCTTTTTGCTCGCGCTCCTCATTTACATGATGATCATCATGTACGGCGTGGCCATCATGAACGGCGTTCTGGAGGAGAAGAACAGCAAGGTGGTGGAGGTGATCCTCTCCGCCGTCCGCCCCTTCGAACTGATGATGGGGAAGATCATCGGCATCGCCGCCGTGGGCCTGCTCCAGTACGGTATCTGGTTCCTCCTCGGCGCCGGTCTCTACCTGGCCAATCCCATGAACCTGCAGGCTCAATCCACGGGGCCCTGGCTCCGGCCCATGGAGATGGTTCTGCTGGTGTTCTATTTCCTGTTCGGTTTCGTGTTCTACTCGAGCATCTATGCGGCCGTGGGGGCCACCTGCACGACCCAACAGGAGGCCCAGCAGTGGCAGATGCCAGTGACCATGTTCCTCATTGTCCCCATCATGCTCATGGTGCCCACGATCCAGAACCCCAATGCTCCGTGGGTTGTCGCCATGAGCCTGATCCCCCTCTGCACGCCTATCACCATGCTGCTCAGGGTCTCCGTGGTGGACGTGCCGTTCTGGCAGATCGCCGCCAGCGTCGTGAGCCTGGTGGGGGGCACGGTGGTGGTGGCCTGGGCGGCGGCGAGGGTCTATCGGGTGGGCATTCTCATGACGGGGAAGCGGCCCTCCATCCCGGAGGTGATCCGTTGGGTGAGGGCGGGGTGAGGGAAGCGAACGGAAAGAAGTAAAAGGCAAAAGTGAGCAAGAAAGAAGTGAATCGTGAGGGTCGGAGCACGCCAGGGCGGAAGGCGGCTTTGTGGGGAGCGCCGGCCCGTGTATGCTTGACCCCATGAGAGGGTTGCTGGCGCTCCTCCAGAGACTGTTCCCGTCGGCGATCGCGGGCATCGAGGTGCGGGCCGGGCGGAAGGCGGCGGCGCTGGTCGTGGCCGTCTGTTGCGACCTGACGCAGATCGTGCTCTTTCCCCTGTTCTTCGAGGGAGCGGCCTCGCCCTGGGACCTGGTGCTGGACTTGGTCACGGCGGCCTTGCTCTGGGCAATCCTGGGCTTCAGGGCGAGGCTGGCACTGGGCTTCGTGGCGGAGCTCGTGCCGGGCTTCGACCTCTTTCCCACCTGGACGGCCCTGGTCATGAGCCTTCCCACTGTCACAGGAGGAGGCCCTCCCGGGCCAGCGCGGCGGGGATCAGCCCCGCAGATCCACCCGCCAGCGGCGGGGCAGTCCGACGAGGCGGGCGGCCCTCTTCCACCGCCCCCTGGAGATGGCCCGGCGGATAGCCGGCAGTGAGGCCGTGGCAGCCTCTTCTCCCTTTGGCACAATCGAGGGCAGGGAGGAGAAGTCTGCCCAGTGGAAGCCCTGCACTTCCGGCCGGATTACCACGTCCGCAAAGCGCATTTGCAGCCGCTTCAAGGTCTCCGCGGTGATGGCTCCGGCCCGCGTACTGATGGCCGTGCCGCGCCGGCTGAACTCCTGCGAATCCTGAACGTCGGAGGAGACGTCCACGGCGATCACCACGTCGGCGCCTAGCCGAAAGGCGACCTCGACCGGCACCTTATCCACGAAGCCGCCGTCCACCAATTCCTTGCCGTCCATCACGACGGGGGGAAAGATGCCGGCGATGGCGCTACTCGCCTGCACGGCTTTTCGGGCCGGGCCGGAGGTGAGAACCACCTCCTGGCCGCTGGCCAGGTCCGTGGCGATAAGGGCGATGGGAGTGGGGGATTCCTCGAGGAGACGGTCCGGGATGATGGCTCCCACGTCGTGCTCGAACTGGGCCGGGTCGATATAGCTCTCCCTGAAGAGGTTGGTGGCCAAGAAGACCCCCATCTTATAGATCCGTTTCATACGGCGGAGAAGACCCTTGTCCTGCGATTCGAGGGGGGTCATCGTCTGGAGGTCCAGGTAAGGATCCCGCTTGAAGTAGGGGGAGCTCGTGAACTCAGCCATGCGGAGTTCGGCGTCCCTCGCGTTTCCGTAGAAAGCGTAGAGCGTCCCCACCATGGCTCCCATACTGCAGCCCACGATGAGATCCACGGGTACCCGTTCCGCCTCAAGAACCTTTAGCACGCCTATGTGTGCGAGACCACGGGCGGCGCCGCCGCCGAGGACGAGGCCTACCTTCGGGCGCAACAGGCCTCTCATGGACTTCCCTCGGCGGCCCCTTCAAAGAGGTCCGGGCCGGCTTCATCCGTGAGGCGGAGGAAGACCTGTTCGAGGCTGCTTTCGGGCTGCTGGGCCAATTCCTGGAGCTGAGGAAATCTGCCCTCGGCGATGAGCTTGCCGTGGTGAAGGATGCCGATGCGGTGCGCGAGCTCGGCGGCCAGATCGAGAGAATGGGTAGAGAGAAAGAGTCCCACCCCCTCCTCCGCCAGTCTCACGAAGAGCGCCCTCACGTCCCTGGCGCTGCGGGGATCGAGCCCCACCATGGGCTCGTCCACCAGCAGGAGCTCCGGCCGGTGGAGCAGTGCCCCCGTGATGACGAGCTTCTGGCGCATGCCGTGGGAGTAGCCCTCAATGAGCTGATGACGCCAGTCGCTCAGGCGGAAAAGAGCCAACAGATCTTCGGCCCGCGATTGCCAGTTCGACAGGCCGTGGATTCGTGCGAGAAACTCGAGGTATTCCCACCCAGTGAGCTTTTCGTAGAGAAAGGGCCTATCGGGAACGTACCCCAGGCAGCGCCGGAACTCCAGGGCATCGGGAAGCACCGGGTGGCCGCCCACGCGAATCTCACCGATCTCGGGGTGGAGAAGTCCGGCCACCGTCTTGAGAGTGGTCGTTTTTCCGGCCCCATTGGGCCCCAGAAAGGCGTAGATTTCCCCGCGGGCCACGGAGAGCGACAGGTTCCGAACGGCCTCCAGCCGCCCGTATCGCTTGCAGAGGCCCAGGATGGAGAGCGCCGGGCCTTCATTCATGGCTGTGCTTGGGAACGGGGGGATGGCCGCGCAACGGTACGGGCGGCCGGCCTTCCAGGTGAAGGCTCTTGGGCTCGGTGGGACAAGCGTGGTAACAGAAAGCGCATCCCGTGCAGCGGTCGGGGTGGATCCGGATCCCCCCGCTCTGGATGGCCTCAATGGCGAGGGTGCCTTCGGGGCACGCCTCCACGCAGAGCGTGCAGCTGATCTTCTCGGCGGAGAGGCAGGTCTCCGCGTGCCAAACGGCCCGGCCCATCCGGTGGTCCTCATCGGGCAGGAGAGCCTTGTCGGGGCAGGCCTCTATGCACCGGCCGCATTCGGTGCAGGGACCCAGGCCGGGATCCACGATGGGCGTTCCTTGGCCCATGAGGGGCTCGGCGGCCTTCACGATGATGTGTTCCGGGCAGGCTTCCATGCACAGGTCGCACCGCGTGCAGCGGGCGAGGAAGGTAGGTTCGAGGGGAGCGCCGGGAGGCCGGAAAAAGGTGAAGGGTATGGTCCTGGGCGCCGTTCCGGAGCGCTCCGATGTCCAGCCCTCACGCAGCGTTTGCGCCGCCTCGGCTCCCGCGTCGAGCAGGAATAGTTTCCGAAGAAAGCCGCTACGGTCCAGTCCGCCCGCCATGCAAGAAATCATACACCTAACGGCGCGGAGGGGGGAGAACGGCAAGGGCGGGGAAACTCCGCGAGTTCCCCCGCCCGGTCACAGGAGGCGCTGATCCGATTGGCGCCCTGGGTGCGCTAGCTTCGGTGAACGCTCTCCACGCGCACTCGGGGAACGCCGGATTTCGGCTCCAGAATGCCCTGGACGCGGAACCAGTCGTCCCGGTTGGCCATCTTCTCCGCCTCCTGGAAGGCCTTGGGTGCGGCCGGATCCACGGCGAGCTCGTAGTACATGCCGTTGGCGGTGACGAGTCCGAGGGTGCGGTGAAGGTCGTTCTTGGCCTTCTGTTGTTCGGGCCCGACCTTCATGATTTCGATTTGGCCATCGATGGTGAGGGCCTTGGGAAAGGTCCTGGATACTTGTGCGGCGAGCAAGGCAGGGGAGAGGCCCACCGTCGCCGCCAGGGTCGCGCCTCCGAGCAGCTTGATGAATGTGGTCTTCATGGTGAAGGACCTCCTTTCGCAGCCGCACATGAAATTGTTATGCCAATAGCATGACTTTCAATAATATCCTGATAATAATGGCTTTTGACGCAATCGTCAGATTGCCAACAGGCTCGTGATGGCCGGTCATTCCGGCAGCGCGGGGCGAGGTGACCGGGAAAGAGCCGCTTCTCCCCAACCCCTCGGCGCATTCTTCCCCTCCGGCTCGAATGCCCCCAATCCCTTGGCTGGTGATTGTGCGGTTATGCCGGCCATGAAGATCCATGGGGATTTGCACTTCCATTTCGCCTTCCATCGCGGGATTGGGGCCTCCCCCTCCGCTGGCAAAGCCAGAGGGAGGGACCCCCACCCTTGGACGCCTTTTTCGCCTTCGGCTCAAAGGCCCCCAATCCCTTATCAGGTGAAAGAGCATTGGAGCTAAACCACGTGTTCATCGACATTTGGGGGCTCCGTTCCGGTTTCATCGCGGGATTGGGGGGATCTTGCTAATCGGCATTGCCTCCCAACCGCGCTTCTCAATCCCGTCCCGTGTGCTAGACTCGGCGGCAGGAGGAACAGATGAACCAGGTGGGGCTGCGCAACCTGCGGGAGGGCGAGAGCTTCGAGGGAATCCTCTGGCTGGTCTCGGGGGCGGTGCGCAAGACGAAGAACGGGGATCCATACTGGGAGGGTACCTTTCAAGACGCCACCGGTTCCATGCCCGGAAAGCTCTGGGATAGCGCCGGGGGCAAGGGCGGGCGGGTGGGGGCGGCGGAGCCCGTGCTGAAGCCGGGAGGGCCCATCCGGCTGAGGGCGAGAGTGGACGCCTTCCAGGGCTCGATGCAGCTCAACCTCCAGGCGGTCTGGCCCGTCGAGCCCGGCTCCGTGGACCCCTCCTTGTTTGCGCCGCGAAGCCGTCGCACTACGGACGAGATGACCGCCGAGTTCGAGGCCCTCATTGAGTCCATGCAGGACGCGGACTACCGTGCTCTCCTGGAGAGACTCCTGGCCGATCAGGAGGTCTTCCCTCTCCTCTGTGCCGGTCCCGCCGCCAAGGCCATCCACCATCCTTGGATCGGGGGCCTGCTAGAGCACTCCCTATCCCTGGCCCGGGGCGTTCGCGCCCTCGCCTCCAACTATCCCGAGTTGAACGTCGACCTTCTCCTCTGCGGCTGCTTCCTGCACGACATCGGCAAGATCTACGAGATCTCTTCCGATCCGGGCTTCGAGTACACCACCGACGGTAAGCTCCTGGGCCACATCTATATGGGTGCGAGACTGACCGAGCGGCTGTGTGACGGATGTCCCGGCTTTCCGGAGGAGAAGCGGCGCCACCTCGTTCACCTGGTGCTCAGCCACCAGGGGGATCGCAACCTGGGCTTCGGGAGCGCCGCCGATCCCTCAACACCGGAGGCCATCTTCTTCCATCACCTGGATAACCTGGACGCCAAGCTCCAGCACTGCCTGACGGCCCTCGAGGGGGCGGAGGAAGCGGGCGCCGCCGGCGAGTTTACCTCGCCCTGGAACGGTCCCATCCGCAAGGGCTATTATCGTATCCGCCCCGATGGTGGCGACGGAAGCGAGGGGCGCAACACCGAACCGGAGGGGCCGCAGCCCCAGGCTGAAGAGGAAGAGCGCAGTGGAGACGAAGAGGAGCGAACCCCCCAGCCCAGGCTCTGGTGATCTCCTCCTGGATTTGCGCGGCCTTCTCTGTCCGCTGCCCGTCGTCAAAACCTCGGCGCAGTTGACGGCGATGAGGCCCGGCGAGCTTCTGGAGGTGCTGGCCGACGACCAGGGCGTGAAAGCCGATTTCCCTGCCCTCTGCGCGAGCACCGGCCACGAGTGGCTCGGGTACCGGCAGGAGGGGCGCGTGGTCCGCAGTTTCCTGCGCCGGAAGCAGGGCTGAACTTCCGTGGTGCGAGGTGGATGCGGCCGGATTCGGCCAGGAGAGGTCAGGGTATGGAAGGATTGAAGCTGCGCCTCCTGGGCGCCAACGATCTCATCGACGTCTTCTCGCTCTGGAAGGAATCGGGCCTTCCCTTCAAGCCGAAGGGTAGAGATTCCATCGGTCACATGACCCAGGAGTTGGCGGGCGGCTCTACCTTCCTCGTGGGCGCGTTCGTGGGTGAAGCCATGATAGGGGTGGCTTTGGGCACCGACGATGGCCGCAAGGGCTGGATCAACCGAATGGCCGTCCGCCCCGCCTACCGCCGCCAGGGCGTCGCCAAGGCGCTGGTGGAATACTGCGAGCAGGTCTTCCGAAAGCGGCGGCGGGTTCTCTGCTGCTGCCTCATCGAAGATTGGAACAAAGCCAGCATGGAGCTCTTCGAGGCGGAGGGCTACGAGAAGCGCGAGGACATCCTCTACTTCCGCAAAATGCTCCAGGCCGAGGAGTAGCCCCCGCCGAGAGGGCGTGAGCCTTCGGGTAAAGGATCCCACCGTGCGACGCGCGAGGGCCCCCAGAACCGCTTTTCTTGCCGACCCGCAGAACGATCCCGAGCTGGGCGCCAACATCCGCGCTCGCTACGACCTGCCGGCCAGCGAAGGGCTTAGGGCAGCCCCGCCGGAGGGCCTCCATCCCGATCTGCGCAGGGCCCTCGAGGGGGTGGGCCTCGCCCGTCTCTATTCCCACCAGGTGGAGGGCATGGAGCACCTCCTTTCCGGGCGCGACCTGCTGGTCTGCACCCCCACCGCCAGCGGGAAAAGCCTCATCTACCAAGTGGCGGCCTTGGATGCGTGGCTGAAGGATCCCTCGGCGAAAGCCCTCTTCCTCTACCCCTACAAGGCGCTCGCTCAGGACCAGTGCATGAAATTGAACGACCTGGCTGGGCGCCTCGGCTTTGAGGGCTTTTCGGCGGCCATCTACGACGGGGACACCCCCTCCGGCCAGCGCCGGAAGCTCCAGAAGGATCCGCCGCCGGTGCTCTTCACCAACCCCGACATGCTGCACCTCGCCTTTCTCGCCTACTGCGAAAACTGGACGCCCTTCTTTCGGCGGTTGAGCTTGCTGGTGCTCGACGAGGCGCACGTCTACCGGGGCGTGTTCGGTGCCCACGTCCACCACGTTTTGAAGCGGACCCAGAGGATCCTCGACCACGAAGGGGCTCGTCCGCTCTGGGTGGCCACCTCGGCCACCATGGCCTCTCCGCTGGACTTCTACCGCCGGTTGACGGGGAGGGAGGCGGTTCTGGTCGAGGAGAGCGGGGCCCCTAGGCCGGGCCGGCGGCTCTTCCTGATGAACGCCAGCGGCAGCCCTTACACGCTTGCCTGCGAGGTGATGGACCGCCTGCTGGCCGAAGGGGCGCGCACCCTCGCCTTCACCAAGGCGCGCCGGGTGACGGAGCTGGTCTATTCTTGGCTCTGCCAGAGGAATCCGGCCTACCGAAAGAGCGTTTCCTCCTACAGGGCCGGCTTCCTTCCCTCCGAGAGGCGGAAGATAGAGCAGGCCTTCTTCGATGGATCCCTGCTCGGCGTGGTGAGCACGTCGGCGATGGAGACGGGCATCGACGTGGGAGGCCTCGACGCCTGCATTCTGGTCGGGTATCCGGGCTCGCTCATCTCCCTCCATCAGCGCATGGGCCGGGTTGGGCGCGGCGAAAGGGAGGCGGACATCTTCTTGATCGCCATGCCCGATGCCCTGGACCAGTACTTCGTGGCCCATCCCGACCAGTTGCTGGACCGGCGGATGGAGGAGCTGGTTTTGGACCCGGCGAATCCCTACATCGTCGCCTCGCACCTGCTCTGTGCGGCCCGGGAGCTCCCGCTGGAGGATGCGGCCATCCCCTCCAGCGGAGCGGAACGGGAGGCCTTGGAAGCGCTGGATGAGAGGGGAGAGCTCCTGCTGGACGCCGCCGGGACCCACTGGCACTCCCTGCGCCGCAATCCTCACCGCGAGGTGAACCTTCGGACCATCGGGGAGGGGTTCACCATCCAGCTCGACTCCGGCAGGGCGGTGGGCAACGTGGATGGCCACAGGGTCTACCGCGAGTGCCACCAGGGGGCCATCTACCTCCACCAGGGCCAGACCTTTCGGGTCGTCTCGCTGATCCCCAAGGACAGGAAGGTGACGGTGGAGGCCGTGCACACCGACTACTACACGGAGGTGCGCAGCGACAAGGAGACGGAGATCATCGAAGTGACCGCAACCCGGTCCGCCGGCGCCTACCCACTGAGCCTGGGCCGCCTGAAGGTCACCGAGATCCTCCACTCCTACGTGAAGCGAAAGATGACCGGGGGGGAGGCTTTCGCCGAAACGCCCCTGGAGGCGCCTCCGCTGATCCTGGAGACGGAGGGGCTCTGGATCGCGATCCCGCCCGGTATCGCCGGGCTCCTCGGCGAGCGGGGCCTGCACCTCATGGGGGGCATTCACGCCCTCGAACACGCCCTCATCGGGATCTTCCCCCTGCTGGCCCTGGCCGACCGCTGGGACCTGGGCGGGATCAGCTACCCGCTCCACCCGCAGGTGGGAGGGCCGGCCGTCTTTATCTACGACGGCTATCCCGGCGGGGCCGGTCTCTGCCGCAAGGGGTACGATCTCTTCGAGTCCCTGCTGGAGGCCACGGCGCGCGTGGTGCGGGACTGCCCCTGCGAGCTGGGCTGTCCGGCGTGCATCCAGTCCCCCAAGTGCGGCAACGGCAACAAGCCCCTGGACAAGGCGGCGGCCCTCGCCATCGCGGAGGTTCTCGAAGGGAGGCTTCCCTTGGACGCACCCTCGCCGGTCCAGCCTTCTGCGGAGGCGCCCGCGGAGATCCCCGGCCGGAGGCCCCAGAAACGCCGGACCGCCCCTGGCCGCCTCGTCTGGGACGTGGAGACCCAGAGGCTGGCCGGAGAGGTGGGCGGCTGGGGCAACATCCGGGCCCTGGGGCTGGCCCTGGCGGTGACCTGGGACCTGGACCGGGACGCCTGGAGGACCTATTTTGAGGAGGAAGCCGAAGAGCTGGTCGATGAGCTGTTGGCGTCGCCGCTGGTGATCGGGTTCAACATCAACCGGTTCGACCTGGAGGTGGTCCGGCCCTACAGCTCGCGGGACCTGCGCCAGGTGAGGACGCTGGACCTCCTGGAGGTGCTGAAGGGCAGGCTGGGCTTCCGGCTCTCCCTCGCGAGCCTGGCCGAGTCCAACTTCGGCGAATCCAAGTCGGCCGACGGAGTCCAGTCGGTCCAGTGGTACAGGGAGGGGCGCTTCGACCTCATCGAACAGTACTGCAAGCGGGACGTGAAATTGACCGGCATGCTGTACCGCAAAGGGCTGGAGGACGGCTACCTCCTCTTCCGGGGCAAGACGGGGGAGCTTTTGAGGGTGAGCATCGGGGGATGGGGGCAGTCCTGAGAACGGCTTCGGGAAAGGGCTGAGCATGGCCGAATTCACCTACCGCAGCCACATCGAGGGAGTCTCTCCGGAGGCCCTGTTCGACTGGCACCTGCGCCCGGGTGCCTTCGAGCGGCTCCTTCCTCCATGGGAGTCGGTGCGCGTGGAGGAGCGTCCGGCGGGGCTGGCCGACGGGAGCCGGCTCCGCTTCTCCATCCGCAAGGGAACCCTCCGCTTCCGGTGGACCGCCCTTCACCGCGACCTGGTCCCCGGCGTCCAGTTCGTCGACGAGCAGGAGCACGGTCCTTACGCCCGGTGGATCCACACCCATCGCTTTATGCCGGGGGAGGCCGGGGGAGCCATCCTGGAAGACCACGTCCATTACCGCCTGCCCATGGGATGGCTCGGTGAGGCGCTCGCCGGTGGCGCCACGGAGCGGATGCTCGAAAGACTCTTCGCCTTTCGGCACCAGAGAACGCGGGAGGACCTCGCCCGCCACGCCGCCTTTGCCCGGTTCGGGCCGCAGCGGGTGATCATCACGGGCGCTACGGGCCTGGTGGGCTCGGCCTTGACGGCCTTTCTCTCCACGGGGGGCCACCGTGTTCAGCGCCTGGTGCGCCGAGCGGCCTCGTCCGAGCAGGAGATCGCGTGGGATCCCTCCTCCGGGCGCGTAGAGCTGGCGGCCCTGGAAGGTGCTGATGCGGTGGTGCACCTGGCCGGACGCAACATCGCCGACGGACGCTGGAGCCCCTCGGCCAAGGCCGCCATCCGGGAGAGCCGGGTCGAAGGGACCCGCCTGATAGCCCGCTCTCTGGCCTCCTTGAAGCGACCTCCTCGCGTACTGGTCTGCGCTTCCGCCATCGGCTTTTACGGGGACACCGGCGAAAGGGAGGTGGACGAGCGCGCACCGAGGGGTAGCGGATTTCTTCCCGAAGTCTGTGAGGCCTGGGAGGCGGCCGCCGACCCCGCGCGCTCGGCGGGCATCCGGGTCGTTCACCTCCGGATCGGGGTGGTTCTCTCCGCGAGGGGAGGGGCGCTGGCGCGCATGCTGACCCCCTTCCGGCTGGGGTTGGGGGGCGTGGTGGGCAGCGGAAGCCAGGGCATGAGCTGGATCGCGCTCGAGGACCTGCTCGGGGCGATCCAGTACGCTCTCTTCACGGAGAGCCTGTCAGGGCCCGTGAACGCCGTCGCCCCCTCGCCAGCGACCAACCGGGAGTTCACCCACATCCTCGCCCGGCTGCTGCGCAGGCCGGCCCTCCTCCCGCTTCCCGCGGCTGGTGTCCGCCTGCTCTTCGGGGAGATGGGCCAGGCGCTGCTTCTGGAGAGCGCCCGCGTCTTGCCGTGGCGGCTGGCGGAGAGCGGATTCTCCCATCTCCATCCCACCCTGGAGGGGGCGCTACGCGCCGAACTAGGGCGATAAAAGCGCTCCCTTGGAGCTGGCATGGCGGTTCCGGCGGAAGCGCCGGCGAAGCTGATGGAGCAGCGGGCTCATGGGCGGCCCCGCGGGCGCCGGGATGGCTCCCGGCCCCCCCGAGTGGGACCGTACCCGGATGCGGCAGATAGGGAAGCGGAGGAGCGGTCTGCGGCGTGTCCGCTGGAAAGGGTTGGCTGCCATGGACCGTAAGCAGGTTCCCCTACGCGTCGTGACGGTGGCGGTTGCGATCATGTGCCTGTGGGCCTTCGCTTCCCCGAGGGCGGCGGAGGCGCAGGATCCCGAGAAGGCCGTGTGGGAAAAGTTGCAGGCCAAGGGAGCGGTGATCGCGGGCATCGACATCCGGATCATCAACGTCTTCGATCCGGCCGGGCCGGAATCACGCTACTGGTTTGCTCGCGCCGCCGACTTCATCCACATCACCACGCGGGAGCACGTGGTGCGCCGCGAGCTGCAGTTCAAGGTGGGCGACCCCGTGGACGCCTCCAAGATCATCGATTCCGAACGGGCCCTGAGATATTCGCTGGACATCGCAAGGGACGCCACGATCCTCCCGGAGCGCGTGGAGGGCCACAAGGTCTGGGTCCTGGTGGTCTTCAAGGACGCCTGGACTCTAGGGCTCGATGCGAACTACGGCCACGTGGGCGGGCAGAACAAGTATACCTTCCGGATCCACGAACGGAACTTCCTGGGCCTCGGCAAGGGCCTCCTCATCAGCCATCAGCGCACCTTCGAGCGCAGCATCAACGAATTCGCTTACTACGACCCGCAACTCTTCGGAAGCCTCTGGACGCTGAACACCAACTACCAGCAGCTCTCCGACGGGCGGGCCCGCCTCTTCGATGTGGCCTACCCGTTCTACACGGTGGACACGCCCTTCTCCTTCGAGGTGAAGGCCACCGATGCGCTGGAGACGCTGACTCTCTACAACCTCACCCACTCGGTCTACGCCATGCGGAACCTGGACCAGTACGTCACCGCTACGGCCACCTGGGCCTACCACGTGGAGGGCTTCACCGCCTACCGCATCGGACTGGGCCTCGTTTCGCAACAGAGCCGGTATTTCGACTTCGCCACCTACCGGCCCGGTTATCTCCCGCCCCTCGACGTCGCCGACCGGCGGTTGCGGGGGCCGGAAGTCACCTGGGAGTGGTTCCAGGACCGATACCGTGATTTCGAGGACATGGCCACCATCGGCCGGGGAGAGAACTACAACCTGGGCTGGGACGTGCAGGCGGCCCTCGGCTACTACGGCCGATCCTTCGGCAGCGCGGGCACCGGCCCCTTCTTCAGCCTCGCGGCCACCAAGGGTTGGGCCCCCGATGAGGAGAACCTCCTGCTGGAGAGGGCCTCCCTCGCCGGACGGCGCGAGTTTGGCACCTGGCGCAATCTCTTCCTCACGCAGGAAACCACCTGGTACAACCAAGCCTTTCCCTACCAGACCCTCGCAGGTGACCTGCGCATTGACTGGGGGCAGAGGCCCGACCCCGAAAACTGGCTCTACCTCGGTGGCATCGACGGCATGCGGGGCTATCCCAACCACTTCCTCGCCGGGGACCGGCGGTGGATATTCTCCTTCGAGGACCGGGTCATCACGCCGTGGAGCCTCTGGGGACTCGCGCGCGTGGGTTTCGTGGGGTACGTGGACGCGGGGGCCATCCGTGCCTTCGGAGCCTCGGGCTGGGGCAAGACCTATTCGGACGTGGGCGGAGGGCTCCGCTTCGGGAACCTCAAGGCCCGCACCGCCCAGGTCCTCGAACTCACCGTCGCCGTGCCCCTCGTCAAGACGCCGCTGACCAAGGGCTACGAAATCGTGGCGGGCACGGTGATCCGCTTCTAGCGTCTTCGGGTACGCCGCCGCTGCAGGGGCCAGCGGGGGGGCGCCAAGCACAGGTTTTACTCGAACTGCCTCGCCGCGGAACGAGGGAGCGGGTTGCTAGTCCAGCAGAAAGCCGGCAAGGAGGCGAGACGATGGCGAAAACAGCGCAGGAGGCTGAGGCCCGGATGCACGGCGCCTTCGACAGCCTCGACACCCTTGATCACGTGGCGCTCCTCGTGAAGGACGTGGCCGCGGCCGTCGCTTGGTACACGCGAACCTTCCGCTGCCGCGTGATCTACCAGGACGGGACCTGGGCCATGCTGGCCTTCAGGAACGCCCGCCTGGCCCTGATGGCGCCCGGTAGGCATCCTCCCCACGTCGCCATCCCGCGCGAGGACGCGGCGCGGTTCGGCCCGCTGGAAGCCCACCGGGATGGCATCCGCTCGATCTACCTCACGGACGGGGACGGCAACAGCATCGAGGTATTGGACGCCTCGTCCCTGTCACCGGTGCGCGGATCGGGCGGGTGAAGCGCAGGCCGGCGGGAGGGATCAGGCCGGCGCCTGCGTAGCGAGGAGGCCATGCCGGCCGGGTACGGGGCGGAGTTCGATCCTCCCGGCGGGCAGGGAAGTGCCCCGGATCCTTCTCAGGGCGAGGAGTTCTCCCAAGGCGACCGGGGCCAGTCCGAGAGCCCTGCAACCACCCAGGAACTCCTCAAACTGGGGCGCGTAGGGTCCCCCCTCCAGTTCCGCGTGCACCGTGAGAACCGGCCAACCGCCCCGGGCCGCTTCCTCGGCCATGGATCGAAAGAAGGCTCCGGCCTCTTTGTGGGTCCAGCCCAGCGCCTCGTCGAGGGTGGGCAGGGTGGATGGAACCTGGGGCGTCGCGAGGCTTTTGCCGCGGACCACCGGCAGAAAGGGTTCGGTGCCCCGGCAGTCGCTGGCGAAGGAGAGCCCGAAACTCTCCTGAATGAGGAGGGCCCTCTCGTCCGTAAACCAGGCGGGGGCGGCGAAGGTGGCCGGCTGTTCGCCGAAGATCTCCCGGTAGGCCGAGCGCCCCAGCGAGAGCTCCTTCTCGACGCGACGGTCAGAGAAACGGAGCAGGCGGTCCTGCCAGGAGCGGTGGTCCCAGGCGTGGACGCCCGTCTCATGTCCCTCAGCCTTCGCCCGCCGGGCGATCTCGGGGAAGGCGGTGGCGACGGGCCGGGAGGGGAGCAGGGTGCCGGAGAGGATGGTGCGCCAGCCGTAGACGCGGGCCGCTCCGGTTCTGCGCATCTTGGCGAGAAAGCCGGGGCGCAGGGCCTGAAAAATGGCGCGCCCCGAGCGGTCGGGCCCCATGGCAAAGTAGAAGGTGGCCCGCACGCCGGCCCGGTCGAAGATCTCCAGCAGGCGGGGCACGCCCTTACGCATTCCTTCGTGCGTGTCCACGTCTACCCGTATGCCCAGGGGCTGGAGCGCGGCGCTCACGAGTGGCTCCCGGTGCCGGAGGGGCCCCTTCTCATCCCTCCGCCTTGATCCATTCCTCGAGGAAGGCGTCGAGGGTCCATTCCAGGGCCTGATCGAGAGTCGTCGCGGGGTTCCAGCCTAGAATTTCCCGGGCCTTGGCGATGGAGGGTTTGCGCGTGAGGATGTCCTGGTAGCCCTTGCCGTAGTAACTGCCCGCATCCACCCCTTCGATGCGGGGGGGGGAGTAGCGCGGAACGCGCCCCTTGCGGGCCGCGAAGAGGAGGGCGAGCTTCTCCGCGAGCTCCTTCACCGAGCACTCGTTGGCCGGGTTGCCCAGATTGAAGATCTCTCCGTCGCAGGCGCCGTTCCGGTTTTCGATGACCTTCATGAGGCCGTCGATGCCGTCCTCCACCCAAGTGAAGCAACGCTTCTGGCCGCCTCCGTCCACGAGGCGGATGGGCTCGCCCTGGCAGAGGTTCACGATGAACTGCGTGAGCACCCGCGAGGAGCCCTCCTTGGCGGCGTCGATGTCGTCCAACTTGGGGCCGATCCAGTTGAAGGGGCGGAAGCAGGTGTACTGGAGCCCCTCCTGCTGGCCGTAGGCGGCGATGACGCGGTCCATGAGCTGTTTGCAGCAGGAGTAGATCCACCGGGGTTTGTTGATGGGGCCCAGCACCAGAGGGCTTTCGTCCTCGATGAATTCGGCGTCCGGGCACATGCCGTAGACCTCGGACGTGGAGGGAAAGACCACGCGTTTGCCGTACTTCACGCACTGGCGGATGACGCGCAGGTTCTCCTCGAAATCCAGCTCGAAGACCCGCAGCGGCGACTTCACGTAGGTCGCCGGCGTGGCGATGGCCACGAGGGGCAACACCACGTCGCACTTCTTCACGTGGTACTCGATCCACTCCTTGTTGATGGTGATGTCCCCTTCGAGGAAGTGGAACCGGGGATGGCCGAGCGAGTGGTCGAGCTTGTTGGCCGAGAGGTCCATGCCGTAGACCTCCCAGTCGGTGGTGGTCAGGATGCGCCGGGTGAGCGCGTTGCCGATGAAACCGTTGACGCCGAGGATGAGGATCTTCATCTCTGGTCTCCTGTCGGGCCCAACCGGGTCCCCTCTGCGATTCCTTCCAGCCGGGCCAGGGCGCACGCGGGCAACTCCGGATCGTGCCCCTTCTGAAGGGTGATGAGACGCAAGGCCCCCTTGCCGCAAGCGACGACGATTCCTTCCCGCGACACGGCCGTGACGGTGCCGGGCTCGGCGCACGGACCCTCTGCGGGCAGGGCCCACCAGACGTAGAGCCGATCTTGTCCCCAGTCGGTGAAGGCTCCCGGGTAAGGGTGGGTCACAGCCCGGATCAGGTCGTAAATCCTCACGGCGTCCCAAGTCCAATCGATACGGCCGTCCTGCGGTTTTCGTCCGCCGAAGTAGGTGCCGGCGGTCAGGTCCAGGGGGCGGGATGGAGCCCGGTTTTCGAGGAGCAGCGGGAGGCTCCGGTCCAAAAGCTTCGTTGCGGCCGCTTCCAGCTTACGAAAGAGCGTGAAGGCGGTGTCTTCGAAGGCGATGGGCACCGGTTCCTGGTCCACGAGCTCTCCCGCGTCGGGCTTGGCCACCATGTAGTGGAGGCTCACTCCGGTTTCTCTCTCCCCGTTTACCAGCACCCAGTTGACGGGTGCCCGTCCCCGGTAGCGGGGCAGGAGGGAGCCGTGGAGGTTGAGCGCACCGCGGGGTGCCAGGTCGAGGACCGCCTGGGGGATCATGTAGCGGTAGTAAAAGGAGAAGAGGAAGTCCGGCTGGTAGCCTCGGACCAGCTCGGCATAGGCCGGATCCTTGGGGTTCGTGGGCGTGTGGACGGGGATGCCTCGGGTGGCGGCCCTCTCGGCCAGCGACTCCCACCAGATTTCCTCCTTGGGGTCGTCCTCATGGGTGAAGACCGCCGGAATGGTGAACCCGTGGCGGAGCAGGGCGTCGAACCCGAGGCAACCCATCGTGTGGTACCCCATCACGAGGGCCCTCATGGTTCCGCCTCCGGCTCCCGGCCGATGACCTGCCGGACCACGTACCTCGGGCGCTTGCGGACCTCCATGTAGATGCGGCCCACGTACTCGCCCAAGAGGCCGATGGCGAAAAGCAGCACTCCCAGAACGACGAAGAGCACGGCAAAGACGGTGAACACGCCGCTCACCGCCCAGGCCTGTCCCATGAGGAGGCGCCCCAGAATGAGGACGGCGGCGGCCAGCAGGGAAAGGAGAGCCGTGACGACGCCCACCGTCATGGTGGCGCGCAGGGGGAGAAGGCTGAAGGAGGTCATGAGGTCGAACTGGAGGCGCACCAACTTGAAAAAGTTGTACTTGCTCTCGCCCCTGAGTCTCTCGGCGTGGGCCACCGGGATCTCCGTCACCCGCCCCGCGAACATGTCCGCCAGCACGGGGATGAAGGTCGAAATCTCCTTGGAGGCGCACAGGGTCTTGACGACGCCCCGCCGGTAGGCCCTCAGCATGCAGCCGTAATCGTGGAGCTGGACCCCTGTAGCCATGGAGGTCACCTTGTTCACCAGGCGAGAGGCGAGCCTTCTGAACAGCGTGTCCCTGCGTTGCACCCGGATCGAGCCCACGACGTCGTAGCCCTCCTCCATCTTGGCTACGAGCTTGGCGATCTCCTCGGGCGGGTTTTGGAGGTCCGCGTCCAGGGTCACGATGATCTCTCCCCGGCTCGCCTCGAAGCCGGCGAAGACGGCGGCGTGCTGGCCGTAGTTGCGGTTGAAGTCCACCACCACGAGGTGGGGATCCTGGCCGGCCGCCTCCCGCAGAAGGTCCAGCGAGCGATCTCGGCTGCCGTCGTTCACGAGAATTACCTCGAAGGGCCGTCCGATGGCCTGCATGGACGCATTGAGCCGCCTGAGGAGCTCCGGGAGGTTCTCCTCCTCGTTATAGACCGGTATGACGATTGAGATGTAGGGTTTTTCCGGCATGCTCTCGCCCCTAAGAACGCCGGGCCAGCAGGTCCTTGACCGCGGCCACCACGTAGCGCACGTCCTCCTCGCTCATGGCCGGAAAGAGCGGCAACGAGCAGATGCGCTCCGAGGACCATGAGGCGTTCGGAAGTTTGGACGCCAACCCCGGGTATTTTTGCTGGTAGTAAGGCTGTTCGTGGACGGCCTTAAAGTGGATGCCCGTGCCGACGTTGCGCGCTCTCAGCTCGGCGATGAAGGTGTCCCGGCTCATCCCCGCCTTTTCCGTGACCCGGACGGCGTACAGGTGCCAGGTGGCCCGGTGCGGATAGGCGGGAAGCGCCGGCCTCTGGATCTCCTCCACCTCGGCGAAAAGCTCCTGGTAGAGAGCGGCGAGCTCGCACCGCCGGGCGTTGAACTCCTCCACCGAAGCAAGCTGGGGGAGCCCAAGGGCCGCCTGGATGTCCATGAAGTTGTACTTGAATCCCACCCGGGTCACCTCGACCTGGGGCGAGCCGCCCTCGGCGTAACGGTTCCAGGCCTGCTTCTCCAGGCCGTGAAAGCGGAGGGCGCGCAGAGTCCTCGCCAGCTCCTCGTCTCTGAGCACGAGCACGCCGCCTTCACCTGTGGTCATGTTCTTGATGGGATGGAAGGAGAAAACGCCCAGCCGGTCGAAGCAGCCGACGTGGCGGCCCTTGTAGTGGGTTCCCACGCCGTGGGCGGCGTCCTCGAAGATCCAGAGGCCGTGCTTTCGGGCGGTTGCGAGAAGAGGGTCCATGTGACAAGGGGCTCCGCCGAAGTGGACGGGCAGGATGCCCACGGTGCGGGGCGTTACGGCGGCCGCCACCTGCTCCTCGTCGATCTGAAGCGTGTCGCGGTGGATGTCCACGAAGACGGGACGGCCGCCCAGGGCTTCGATCATGTTCACGGTGGCGACCCAGGTCATGGGCGTGGTGATGACCTCGTCGCCGGGTCTGAGCCCCAGGGCCATGAGCCCGATGTGCAGGCCCGCCGTGGCGGAGGAGAGGGCCAGGGCGACGGGAAAGCCCGTGAACCGGGCGAACTCCTCTTCGAAACGTTGGGCCTTCGGTCCCGTGGTAATCCAGCCCGAACGGAGGGTTTCCACCACCTCGTCAATCTCGGCCTGGCGGATGGTGGGGCGCGAAAAGGGGAGGAAATCGGCTCGCTTCTGGAAGGAGGTGCTCATAGGCTGATTCTCCTTGGCTCTCAGTGCGGCCGGCTCCAGAGAGCGATGGTGCGGTTCCGGCCGAAGGTGCGCGACTCCACGAGGCTGTACCCTTCCCGGCCGAGGCTTTGCTCCTGACGCGGGTTCTGGCCTTGGACCAGGAGGTCGGCGGGCCTATGGAGGCCGGGCTCTGTCTCGCTCACATAGTCGTCCGGCAGGGCGATCACCCGCCTCCCCGTCACGAACGGGATGATACCACGAAGCGTTTCATCGGCACCAAGCGCGTAGACGGGGGCTCCTGCGGGGAGACGGCCGATCAGCCGTTGGATAAAGCCGGTCATATCCTTCTGCGCGGCGATGACGGGGACCGCGCCAAAAAAGAGCGCCAGGCAGAAGGCCCCCGCGCAGGCCGAGGCCCAGCCGTAAAGGTGCCGTTGCCTCCCGCGGCGCGCCGAGGCTAGGAGTCCAACGCAGCAGATCAGCCCCACGCCCAGTAGGAGCAGGGAGGCGGACCGGTCGCCCGTGCCGTAGAGGAGCAGGGCCGCGGGCAGGGCCAGGGTCCAGAGGGCCAGAAGTGCCACCTGGAGCCAGAGCAGTGCGCCGCCCTTGCCTTGGGGGAGCGCGGCCTTCGCCACGAGCTCCTCCGCCTGCCAGCCCATAAGAAGGAAAAGCGGGGGGAGTAACGGAAGGAGATAGATCTCGCGCTTGGTGGAGGCGAGACTAAGGATCAGCAAACCGCCCACGACCAGCGCCGCAGCGTAGACGGCGGGGTCAGCGATAGGACGGTCAGGGTCGAGACGCCCCCTCCAAAAGCGTGGCCGGAAGGTCATGCACAGGGGCACCAGCCAGGGCAGAACCGCCAGCGCCAGGGTCCACGTGTAGTAGAGCGGGGGCTGGGCGTGGCCGGTTCCCACGGGATGCAGGAAGCGGTCCACGTGATTGACCCAAGCCCACTGGTAAAGCGCCCTGGTCCCGCCGGCCAAGGTGATGGCGGCCGCCAGGAATCCGAGGCCGGCCAGGAAGACGGCGGCGCCCCAGAAGGGGTGAAAGGGTCTCCACGGGCGGCGGCGTCTCTCCGCGGCGAGGTAGAGGAGGAGACCGGCTCCAAGCAGCACCGGTCCGACGAGCCCCTTGGTCCACAGGGCCAAGAGGTTGGCCGCGTAAAAGAGCACCAGGTAGCGCCGGCCGCCTCCGGCGATGAGCTCGTATCCGGCCCAGGCTGCCAGGGTCATCCACAACATGAGGAGCGGGTCCAGGATGATCCAGTGGGTGGCGTAGAGAAAGACCGAGCTGGTGGCCATCATGACCACGGAGACCAGGCCGGTGGAGGGAGAGGCGGCGCGAATGCCCCACCGGTAGAGAACGAGCAGGGTGAGCAGGCCGCAGAGAGCGCTGAGGAGGCGGGCGGCCCAGACCGACGGCCCTCCCGCCAGGGCGAAGAGCCCCGCGCCTAGCCAGTAGTAGATGGGCGGTTTTTCGTAGAAGGGCGAGAAATCGAGTGTGGGGATCACGGAGGGAGCGAGGTACATCTCCCGGATCATCTCGGCCTCGCGGGGCTCGTCGGGTGTCCATAGGTCCCGGCTCAGGCCGAGAAAGGCTAAGGCGGCCAGCAGCAGGCCCGCCAGGAGCATGAGCCGGCGCGAGGGTGTATGGGCGGCGGTTTCCGCTGATCCCTCCACGTCACCGGCCCTCCGGGCGGTTGGTCAGCAGCAAGAGCGTCCGCTCCTGCTCCAGAACCGTTGCGTGGTCCAGGCCGTCGGCTTTCATCCTCGGCAGCGATTCGTGATCGGTCACGAGGTAGACCCTCTGCCCGGAATCCCAGATCTTCTTGAACTGCGAGGCATCTGGGAATCGGTCCGCCCGCACCTGGGGGGGGAGCTTGGAGATGCCGAAGGCCAGCTCCCCCTGAAAGTCCGCCACGTCCATCAACCGGTGGAGGTAGGCCGGCAAGGTCTGGGGGTAGTAGTTGAAAGAGAAGAGGCGGTCGCCCGGCCGCAGGTGCGCTTGCAAATAGGGCACGAAGGCCTTTGAGCTTCGCCCTACGGCGATTTGCGGCGCGGCGGCCCAGAGCGCCGCGAAGAGGAGGGCCCCGGCGAGGAACAGGCTGTACGCCCGCGCGGTCGAGGAACCCTTCCCGAGCCAGGCAGCCCCGGCGAGGAGCGAGGCGAGGATGGTCGAGATCCCTAGGGCCAGGAGCGGGAGGTGGAGGCGGCCCGACGGGTCGAAGGCGGGCACCCTCCCGAACCCAGCCGCTGCAAAGGCGGCGCCCAGGATGAGAACCAGCAGGCAGCCGAGAGCGATCCCAGCTCTCTCCAGGCCCCGCCAAAGGCGGCTCGGCGCACCCTGGCCCAGCAGAACCATGGCTGTCAGCACGGCCAGGGGAGGAAAGGCTGGCAGGACGTACGGGATGAGTTTGGACTGGGAGGCCGAGAAGAAGAGGATGAGGAACCCCGCCCAGCAGAGGAGGAAGACGACCGCCCGGTGCTCCCGGAGCGCTTGGCGGAGGGGCAGGCCGCCGAAAAGCGACGGAACCCCCAGCAGGAGACCGGACCAGGGCAGGAGCCCCAGGGCCACGACGGGCAGGAAGAACCAGAAGGGTTCCTGCCGGTCGGAAATGGGGGTCAGGTAGCGGAGGAAGTGCTCTCGTACGATGTAGATGCTGAAGAAGTCGGGGTTCCTGATCTGGGCCAGCACGTGCCAGGGAAGGGCCACGGCGAGGAAGAGGAGGGTTCCGCTGATCCACGGCACCCGCCTCAGGAGGGCCCAACCTGAGGTAAGCAGGATCGTCAGGAAGGCGATGGCCCCCGGCAGTGCGATTCCCATGAGCCCCTTGCTCAGCACCGTGAGGGCCGCCCCCAGGAACATGCCGTACCAGAGAAGCCGCTCCTTCCAGCCTCCCGGTGTCTCCCAGGCCAGCCAGAAGCAGGTCATGGTCAGGCTGAAGAAGAAGGTCAGGGTCATATCGATGATGGCGAGGTGGGCCAAGGCCAGGTAAAGGAGGGAGGTGGCCAGAATCAGGGCGGACCATGCACCTACGGTCCGCCCTCCGCACCTGCGCCCCAGAAGGTAGGCCAAGCCCAGGCCGAGGATGCCGAAGGCGGCGCTCCAGAAACGGCTCGAGAACTCGTTGATGCCGAACAGACGGATGGAGAGGGCATTCAGCCAGTAATAGAGGGGCGGCTTTTCGAAGTAGAGCACGCCGTCGAGACGGGGCGTGACGAACTCGCACCTCGCCAGCATCTCCCTGGGAATCTCCGTGTAGCGGCCCTCGTCGGGTTCGAGCAGGGGAGGGCGACCCAGGGCGCCGAAGTACAGCATGAGCAGAAGAGCCCCGACGATGAGCCCGGCGGGGCGCGCCCATCCACCCCCCTCCAATGATTCCCTGTCGTCCGTCACGCCGTCTTCGCTCCCTTGCCCAAGCGCGGCCACAACCCTCTCCCCGAGGAACAGTGGGGGTCCCAAATTCCGCGATCGAATGGTTCTTCCTTCGGCGGCACAGGTGGCACATGGGGGGAAGGTCTTGTCTCCTGAACGGGGAGGGGCTTTCTCTTTCGCGTTCCGCTGGCAAAGCCAGGCGGAACGCTCGATTTGCCTTTCGGGTCTTTCGCGTTCCCCTGGCGGAGCCAGACGGAACGCTCGATTCGCCTTTCGGGTCTTTCGCGTTCCCCTGGCGGAGCCAGGCGGAACGCTCGGTTTGCCCTTCGGGTCCCTCCCCGCTCCAAGGGCTTGGCCCGCGGAGCCTCACCCCGCCCTTGGCCCATTCTTCCCCCCGATCCAGTCCGGAGTCGAATGCCCCCCATCCCTTGGCAGGTGATCGGGTAGGTATGCCGGTCATGAAGATCCATAGGGATTTGCACTGCCATTTTGCCTTCCATAGCGGGATTGGGAGGGGAGCGCTCCTTCCCCAAAGGCGCCGCTTGTCCCACTCTACCCGTTCGGAGGATCCCCTGACAATCTCCCGCGGCTCCTTCACAAGGAATGGGTGGCGGGGCCGGAAGGCTGGCTTACCTCCGGGCCGTTGCACGGAATGTGGCGTGGAGAAGCGGCTCGCCCCGGCTCAGGTGGCGGGCGGCCGGCGGGGGAACTTCTGCTCCACGTAGTCGTCCACGAGCTTCTGGAAGGACCGGGCCAACTCCTCGTAGGTTCCCTGAAGGGTGGTGAACTGCTTGCCGTCGATGAAGACGGGGCACTTGGGTGTCTCTCCCGTGCCGGGCAGGCTGATGCCGATGTTGGCCGCCTTGGATTCGCCGGGTCCGTTCACGATGCAGCCCATCACCGCCAAGGTCAGTGTCTCGACCCCTTCGTAGCGGACCTTCCAATCGGGCATGCGGTCGCGAACGTAGCCCTGTATCCTCTGGGCCAGCTCCTGGAAGGTGGAGCTCGTGGTGCGGCCGCAGCCCGGACAGGCCGTGACGCTCGGCGCGAAGGAGCGCAGCCCCAGAGCCTGAAGAAGCTCCAGACAGGCGTAGACCTCCTCCCGCCGGTCTCCGCCCGGACGGGGCGTCAGCGAGACCCGTATGGTGTCTCCGATGCCCTCTTCGAGCAGGATGGCCAACGCCGCGGCGGACCAGACGAGCCCCTTGGTCCCCATGCCCGCCTCCGTGAGCCCCAAATGGAGCGGCTGATCGGTCCTGGCCGCCAGGTTCCTGTAGATCTTGATCAGCTCGGCAGGCCTGGAGCTCTTGCAGGAGATGATGATCTGGTCCCTCCGCAGGCCGCAGGACAGGGCGAGCTCGGTGGACTGGAGGGCGGAGAGGACCATGCACTCGCCCAGGACCTCTTCCGAGCTTCTTCCGAGGGCCCTCTGCGTGTTTTCCTGCATCATGGCCGTCACCAGCTCCTGATTGAGGGAGCCGGCGTTGACGCCGATGCGGACCGGCTTTCCGTTGTCCACCGCGATCTTGCAGATGGTGCCGAACTGCTCGTCCCGCTTCTTGCCGTGGCCCACGTTGCCGGGATTGATCCGGTACTTGTCGAGGGCTCTGGCGCACTCGGGAAATTGGGTGAGGAGCAGGTGGCCGTTGTAGTGAAAGTCGCCGATCAGCGGCGCGCTGACGCCAGCGTCAAGCATTCGCCGCTTGATCTCGGGAACGGCGGCCGCGGCCTCGGGGACGTTCACCGTAACGCGCACCATCTCCGAACCCGCGCGGGCCAGTTCCAGACACTGTCTTACCGTGGATTCCACGTCGGCGGTGTCGGTGTTGGTCATGGATTGGACCACCACGGGCGCCCCGCCGCCCACCAGGACGCCACCCACCTTGACCTGAACCGACCGTTTGCGGGTGTCAGCAGACATGGGACCTCGCTTTCAGGCGCGGTGTTCTCCGCATCTCCATCTTAACGCCCGGCCTCTCCGTCTTACTCCTGGAGGCGTCCCAAGGATCTCCGCCGGTGCGCAGGGTCCAGGGAGGCATAAGGCACCCCCCCCCTTCCGGCTCCCCTCATCCTGGCTCGGGGAAGGCCCGCCTCATGAGGGCGGACTCTTTTCGATGGCGCTCCAGGGCCAGTTCGATGAGGCGGTCCAGAAGCCGCGGATAGGGCAGACCGCTCACCTCCCAGAGCTTGGGATACATGCTGATCCGCGTGAATCCGGGCAGGGTGTTGATCTCGTTGACGAGGACCACGCCGTCCGAGCGGAGGAAGAAGTCCACCCTCGCCATGCCGGCGCACTCCAGCACGGTGAAGGCCTTCACGGCCAGGGCCCGGATCCTGTCCGAGGTGGCCCCATCCAGCTCCGCCGGGTACCGTAAGCGCGCTCCGTTTTCGTCGATGTACTTCGCCTCGTAGGAGTAAAACTCGTGGGTGGGGATCACCTCGCCGCACAAGGAGGCCTCGGGCTCGTCGTTGCCCAGGACGGCGCACTCGATCTCGCGGCCCTCCACGGCCTCTTCCACGAGCGCCTTTCGGTCGAAACGCAGGGCCTCTTCCAGGGCCGGGCGGAGCCCATCGGGCCCCTTGACCTTGGTGATGCCCACGGAGGAGCCCAGGTTGCAGGGTTTCACGAAGAGCGGGAAGCCTCCAAGCCCCTCGGCCAGCGCCTCCAGGTTGCAGTGGGGCAGTTCCCGCGCGTGGACCACCATGAACCGGGGAACGGGCAGGGTCGCCTCGCGGAGGAGCCGCTTCATCACGTCCTTGTCCATGCCCACGGCTGAGCCCAGCACGTCGGCCCCCACGTAAGGGACGTTCAGCAGTCTGAGAAGCCCCTGCAGGGACCCGTCCTCGCCGTAGGTGCCGTGCATGATGGGAAAGAAGACGTCGATGGTTCCGAGCTGTGCTCCCGAGGCGGGCGAAACCAGGGCGAGCCCCCGCCCTTGGCGTTCCAGGGCCACCACCTCCGGAGCGGACCTGTTGAGGGCGATGAGCTTGGGATTGGAGGCGTTCAGAATCAGGGAGGAGTCGGCCCCCAGGTGCCAGATGCCCTCCTTATCCACTCCCAGGAGCACCGGTTCATACTTGTGGCGGTCGAGCGCCTCGTAAATGTTCTTGGCGGACTGGATGGAGACCTCGTGCTCCGCGCTCCGCCCGCCAAAGATAATACCCACGCGCATTTTCATGATTTCTCCCCAGTCGCTCCTGGCAACCCGGCCGCACTCACGCCCGTGACGGCCGCTGGGCACCCATAGTAGCAAAACGGCTAGGTCTCCGGCGCGGGAGAGAGGTCATGGCTCCCGGTGGTTGAGCATGGCCGTGGCCTGGGCCGTGGGCATGACCACCAGCTCCGTGATGTCCACGTGCGGGGGGCGCGAGGCGATCCACACGGCGATGTCGGCGATATCCTCGGCCGACAGCGCTTTGAGCCCCTGGTAGACCTTCGCCGCCCTCTCCCCGTCCCCGCGGAAACGCACCAGCGAAAAATCGGTCTCCACCATCCCCGGGTCGATGGTGCTGACCCGAATGGGCGTACCCAGGAGGTCCACCTTTAGGGCGCGGGTCAGGGCCTTGACCGCGAATTTCGAGGCACAGTAGACGTTGCCGCCGGGATAGACCTCCCGCCCGGCCACCGAGCCGATGTTGATCACGTGGCCCCGCCTCCTCGCCACCATGCCGGGCAGGAGCGCGCGGGTGACGTAGAGGAGCCCCTTCACGTTGGTGTCGATCATCTCGTCCCACTCGTCGGGATTGCCCTCCTGAAGTTTGTCCAGGCCCCGGCCGAGGCCGGCGTTGTTGATGAGGAGATCCACTTCGCTCCAGGCCGGCGGGAGAGCGCCCAGTGTGGATTCGACCGCGCGCCGGTCCCTGACGTCCAGCCCGATGGTCAGGCTTTCGGCACCGTGGCGGTCCCTCAGCACCTTCGCCAGTTCGGCCAGCTTCTCCCGCCGCCGCGCGGCCAGGACGAGGCGACAGCCCTCGGCGCCAAAGGCCATGGCTACCGCACGGCCTATGCCGGCGCTTGCCCCCGTGACTACGACGGTTCGACCCGCTAGATTCGTCATGCTCTGATCTCCTGTTCCCAAATTCCGCGATCGAAAGGTTCTTCCTTCGGCGGCGCAGGTGGCTCATGGGGGAAGGGCTTTGTCTCCTGAACGGGGAGGGGCTTTCTCTTTCGCGTTCCGCTGGCAAAGCCAGGCGGAACGCTCGATTTGCCTTTCGGGTCTTTCGCGTTCCGCTGGCGGAGCCAGACGGAACGCTCGATTTGCCTTTCGGGTCTTTCGCGTTCCGCTGGCGAAGCCAGGCGGAACGCTCGGTTTGCCTTTCGG
>Ga0078972_1001534_pt1 | contig 85503 bp, 77 predicted proteins | sample YelNatPaOPGAMG01_FD_67568 | JGI IMG/M metagenome (GOLD analysis project Ga0078972, IMG submission 67568) | Hot spring thermophilic microbial communities from Obsidian Pool, Yellowstone National Park, USA - OP-RAMG-01 (SPADES assembly) (version 2) | ecosystem: Environmental > Aquatic > Thermal...
CGCATCCAACAACTCTCGCTCGATCCGTGTGCGACCCTGCATATCAAGATCATCCCAAGCCGCGGCCGCATCGCCCGTCAGACACGACGGCCGAATCGCGAGTTGTTCAGAGCCCTCCTAGCGCAGCCGCAACCCGCGCGGGGTCCGGGCGAACCCGGCGTCGGTGAGCGCGGCCAGCGCGGCGCAGTCGCGCAACTCCAGCACCGCTACGCCGTCGACGCGCTCGACGAGTAGCGAGGTCATCCGCCCGCCCGCCACCAGGTCGGCGACCGCGGTGGCGGCCGCATGGTGCGTATCCGGGTCATCGGTGAACGTCAACAGCGAACGGCCGCCGCGCTCCAAAAACCAGGCCAGCGCCCCATCGACCAGAACGACCAGCGCGCCCGCTTTGCGGCCGGGCCGATGGGCCGAGTCGTTAACCGGCGGCCAGGGTAGCGCCGCACCGTACGGGTTGGCCGGGTCGGCGGCGGCCAACACGACGGCGCGGTACTCAGGTCGCTCCGGGTCGACACCGTCGAGGTAGCTGCGCAGCCGGTCGACCGTCGACGCGGCCGCGAACTGGGCACCGCCCAGCGACTCGACGAAGTAGCCGCGCTGGCAGCGCCCCGCCTCTTCGAGAGTGGTCAGCACCTTGTACAGGGTGGCGAACCCGCCCGGGACGGCTTCGGCCGCCACCGCGCCGCGGGTCAGCACGCCGTGCCGGTTCAGCAGCAGTTCGGCCTGGTAATGGGCGCGCAGGGTGGTGTCCGGCTCGGGCACCGGCAGCGCCGACCACCGACCGGCCACCGTCGGGTCGACGGCCCGGGTCTGGGCATGCGCGACACGGTAGCGACTCAGCCGGGGCGGGCGCCGAGGGTGTCGATGCGCGGGACTGGAACGCCGGCCACCGCCCAGCATCGCACGAATCGGCGCGAACGTGTCACCGGTGACCCAGCCGGCCCAGACCAGCTCCCACAGCGCCGTCTTGAGTTGGGCCGTCTTGAGTTGGGCCGTCTCGAGCGCGCCGCCGGTGACTCCCTCACTGAGCTGGCGGAAGAAGAACGCCCCGCCGGCAGCCAGGGTGTCCAGGATCGCGCGGTGAGCGTCGGTGAACTCGATGTCGGCGGCGCGGGCAACGGTCAACGGCGCCGAATCGGCGACGTGGAACGCAATCCAGCCGTCCGACCCCGAGATCGCCCCGGCACCCGACCAGAGGACCTCGCCGGAAGCCAGCAGCTCGTCGAGCATCGCGGGGGAATAGTCGCGCACCCGCGGCGCCAGCACCAGGTGCTCGACCGCCGAGGCGGGTATCCGGACACCGGCGAGCTGGTCGATGACGGTGGTCAGCCCGTCCACTCCGGTAGTGGCGGACGAACCGACCTGATGCCAGGCCGGCAGGAAGCGGGCGTAGGCGGTGGTGCTGACCGGCTCGACTGCGGCGCGCAGCGCCGCCAGCGAGCGGCGGCGCAAAATCCGCAACACCTCGGTGTCGCACCACTGGTCGCCGGCAGCGCCGTCAGCGGTGAACTCGCCGCGAACCAGCCGGCCGTCGGCCGCCAGCCGGCCCAACACCTCGGCGGCCACCCGCAGCCCCAGGCCGAACCGGGCCGCGGCCTCGGCGGTGGAGAACGGGCCGTGTGTGCGTGCGTAGCGGCCCAGCAGCTCCCCCAACGGGTCGGCGACCGCGTCGGTGAAACGGGACGGCACCCCGACCGGCACCGCCACCCCGACACCGTCGCGCAGCCGGCCGATGTCCTCGATTGCCACCCACCAGCTTCGCCCGGCGAACGACACCGTCAGTGCGCGTTTGGCGGCACGCAGCCCGTCCAGCCACCCGCCGACGTCGGCGCCACCGGCCCGGGCAGCCACCTCGTCGGCGGTCAACGGGCCTAGCAGCCGTAACAGGTCGGCGACCGCCTCGGCGTCGCGGGCCGCCCGGTCGGCCGACAGGTGCTGCAGCTGCCGGCCGGTGGCCGCGATCACGTCCGGGTCGAGCAGCTCGCGCAGCTCGACCCGGCCCAGCAGCTCGGCCAGCAGCGTGGCGTCGATCGACAGGGCGGCCGCGCGGCGTTCGGCCAGCGGCGTGTCGCCCTCGTAGATGAACGCCCCGACGTAGCCGAACAGCAGCGACGCCGCGAACGGCGACGGGGTCGCGGTCTGCACCTCGACCACCCGAACCCGGCGGCTGGCGATGTCGTTCATCAGCGCGGTCAGCATCGGCACGTCGTAGACGTCCTGCAGGCATTCGCGAACCGCCTCCAGCACGATCGGGAAGTCCGGGTATTTGCGGGCCACATCGAGCAGCTGCGCGGCGCGCTGGCGTTGGTGCCACAGCGGCGCGCGCCGGCCCGGATCGCGCCGTGGCAGCAGCAGAGCCCGGGCCGCGCATTCCCGAAACCGTGCGGCGAACAACGCCGAACCGCCCACCTCGGCGGTGACGATCGGGTCGATCTCGTCGGGGTCGAACACGAACAGCTCGGCACCCGGCGGGTCGGTGGCGTCGGTGTCGGGCAGCCGCATCACGATGCCGTCGTCGGAGGCGGTCGGTTTTTCGTCGATGCCGTAGCGCTCGGCCAGCCGCCGGCCGACCGCCAGCGCCAGCGGGCCGTTCACCCGCAGCCCGTAGGGCGAGTGCAGGATCACCCGCCAGTCACCGAGTTCGTCGCGGAACCGCTCGACCAGCAAGGTGGTGTCGGTGGGCAGCACCGCGGTCGCCGCGCGCTGGTCGTGCAGCAGCCGCCACAAATTGTCGGTCGCGTAGTCGTTGAATCCCAAACCGGCGCAACGCTTGTCGAACGCGGCGCGGTCCAGCCCGGCCAGCTCACCGGTGAATGCGCCCAGCGCGCGGCCCAGCTCGGCGGGGCGCCCGACGTCGTCGCCGCGCCAGAACGGCAACCGAGCCGGCTGTCCTGGCGCGGGGATCACCAGCACCCGGTCGTGGGTGATCTCGGTGATCCGCCAGCTGGTCGCGCCCAGCGCGATGACGTCGCCCGGCCGGGACTCATAGACCATCTCCTCGTCGAGTTCGCCCACCCGGGTGGGCTTGTCGGTGGCCAGCCAGACGGTGAACAGCCCGCGGTCGGGGATCGCGCCGCCGGAGGTGACTGCCAGCCGCTGGGCGCCCGGGCGCGCCGTCAGCGTTGCCGTGTCACGGTCGTAGGTCAGGCGTGGCCGTAGTTCGGCGAACTCGGTGGATGGGTATTTGCCGCTCAACAGATCCAACGTGGCCTCGAATGCGCTGCGCGGCAGCGTGCTGAACGGCGCGCTGCGCCGCACCGTGTCGAACCAGCGGTCGGCGTCCAGCTGCCCGGCCGCGGCGGCCGCGATGGTGTGCTGGGCCAGGATATCCAGCGGGTTGGCGGGTACCCGCATCGTCTCGATCTGCCCGGCGAGCATGCGCTGGACGGTCACCGCGCACCCGATCAGGTCGGTGCGGTGCTTGGGCAGCAGCACACCCCGCGAAATCTCGCCCACCTGATGCCCGGCGCGCCCGATGCGCTGCAGGCCACTGGCCACCGACGGCGGGGCCGCTACCTGGATGACCAGGTCGACCGCGCCCATGTCGATGCCCAGCTCCAGGCTCGAGGTCGCCACCACTGCCTTGAGCCGTCCGCTCTTCAGGTCGTCTTCGACTGCCGCGCGCTGCTCCTTGCTGATGGAACCGTGGTGGGCTCGGGCCAGCGGTGCGGTGCAGCCGGTTGCCGCCCGATCGGCGTGGATCTCGTTGAGCCGCGCGGTCAGTCGTTCGGCCAGCCGTCGTGAGTTGGCGAAGACGATCGTCGAATGGTGCGCTTCGATCAGTTCGACCAGCCGGGCCTCGACGTCGGGCCAGATGGTGCCCCCGGCCAGGTTGGCCATGTCGGGGACCGGCACCTGCACGGTGAGCTCGAAGGTCTTCACGGCCGGGGGCGCCACGATCGTCGTCGGGGAGGATCCCGCCAGGAACCGCGCGACCTCCTCGGGCGGGCGCACGGTGGCCGATAACCCGATCCGTTGCGCGGGCCGGGCTAACAGCTCGTCGAGCCGCTCCAGCGACAGCGCCAGGTGAGCACCGCGTTTGGTGCCGGCCAGCGCGTGCACCTCGTCGAGGATCACCGTCTGCACGCCGGCCAGGGTCTGCCGGGCCGCCGAGGTCAGCATCAGAAACAGCGACTCCGGTGTGGTGATCAGCACCTCGGGTGGTGTGGTGATGAGCCGACGGCGGCGCTGCGGCGGGGTATCCCCGGAGCGCACCCCCACGCTGATCTGCGGGGCGGGTAGCCCCCGATGTTCGGCGGCCCGGGTGATGCCGGTCAGCGGGGTGCGCAGGTTGCGCTCGACGTCGACGGCCAGTGCTTTGAGCGGCGAGATGTAGAGCACCCGGGTGCCGGTCGTTCGGTCGGACAGACCGGCCAGGTTGTCGATGGCCCAGAGAAATGCCGCCAGCGTCTTCCCGGATCCGGTCGGCGCGATGACCAGTGTGTTGTCGCCGGCGGCGATGGCCGCCCAGGCCGCGGCCTGCGCGGGGGTCGGCGCGGCGAAGGTCGCGGTGAACCAGTCGCGGGTGCTCGCGCTGAACCGGGCCAGCGGATCGACGGGCGGGGTATTGCTCACCTGCCCATAGTGCCCAACCGGTGACAACAGCGTGCGGCGCCCGGCGGCTCCGTCGCGGTCCGGGAGGTAACAGATGCTGCCGACCGAGCGATAGAGTGACTAGTAGCCGAACGCGGGATAGAAGCAATGCAAAAACCACGTCAGCGGTCCGGTGGTGACCGCCTCGGGCGAGCGGATAATGATGTGCACTATGCTATCCGATTTGCCGTGTTGGCCGCTGCGGCGGCCGTGACATTCTTTGTCGTGGCTGCGTTGTGGGTCAGCACCTGCCCCGGCGCGATGGCGGTCGACACCGCGGCCTGCGGTGTGCCGCAACGCACGCTGTTGGCGTTCGGCGCCCCGCTGATCTTGCTGACCGCCGGATGCTGGGCCTTTGTGCAGACGTACCGCGTGTGGCGTGCGCAGGGCAGCTGGTGGGCCTGGCAAGGAGCCGGCTGGTTTCTGCTGACCACGATGTTGCTGACGTTGACAATGGGCGTGCCGGCGATCGCCGGTCCGGCACTGGCCGGCTGAGCCGGCGTCGGTTCAGGGAACGGGCCGGCTCTCCCGACTGTCGGGATGCGCCGCGCGCCACTGTTCATCGATGCGAAGCACACGGCGGCGCTCGACGACGAGCCACAGCGTTCCGGCGACAATCCCGAGCACCGAAATGAGCCCCGTCGCGGCGAGCCACTCGTCGTGATGGTAGGCGACCACCGCCGAAGTGCTGATCAATCCGAAGAATGCCACGGCCAGCAGGATGAACCCGGGCCAGAAGAGGTTGTCCTTCATGGTGATCCCGGCGTGCGGTTGGGTCGTGCGAAAATGATCGCTCGGATCGCGATGTCTGTCTCCCACAATCACTCCTTCTGGACACTCGGCAACCGCCGACAAAACGCTGCGCACCGATGCGAACATGCCTGCGCAGCTGCGGCCTGGTCAGGGCGAGCCGGTGCAATCACGCGCGAGTATCTCGGGTAGCACCGCGCCGATCGTCGTCACGAGCCACACCACAACGGTTGCGGCGACCCAGGACGCCAGGGAGCATATGTGCAGCCCGGGGGTCAATGCGTGGGCGAGACCCAACGCGACGACGGTCAATATCAGGCCGGTGCCGCCGAAGACCAGCGACGCATATCCGTGGGGCAACTTCAAGATCGCCACCGACAGCAGCGCCTGCGCCACCGAGAACACCGCCACGGCGACCACGAAACCCACCGCGGACACCGACACCCGGGGGACTGTCGACGCCGCCACCCCTAATCCGAGCGCCCACGATCCCATCAGCACCACAGCTCGCAGAAGAACCTGCCTCCCAGCAGTCTTCATGCTCTCAGCGTAGGCCCTCCGACAACGGCGTGGTACTGGTCTTTCAGCCGGGGTTATCGCCTCGACGGGCCGGCCCCAGATGGTCACGGTCGCGCATCGCGTCTGCACACCGCGGGCGGGTAGCGGCTCGGCGGTGCACATGACTCACGGGACCGAACGCCGGGGTAATGGCGGGGTAATGTCGGTGCCGGGAGGCCTGATGACCGCTACCGAACTGTCGGAAAACGCCCATCGGCGAAGTGAGCGCGCCGTCGAGTTACGGGTGGCCGCACGCCTGGAGAACCTGGCGATCCTGCGAACCCTGGTCGGCGCGGTCGGCACCTTCGAAGATCTCGATTTCGACGCGGTGGCAGACCTGCGATTGGCGGTCGACGAGGTGTGTACGCGGCTGATCCGCTCGGCCGCCCCCGGCGCGACGCTGGCGGTGGTGGTCGACCCGCGCGAGCGCGAGGTGGTCGTGGAGGCGTCCGCGGCCTGCCAAACCGCCGATGTCGTCACGCCCGGCAGCTTCAGCTGGCATGTACTGACCTCGCTGACCGACGATGTTCAGACGTTCCAGGACGGTCGCGGCGCCGGGGTATTTCACATTACGTTGACGACGCGACGGTCGGGCGCCGCCAGGTGACAGAGGGAACCGTCGGCGGGTCGCCGTCGCGACCCAATGAATACGCCGACGTCCCGGAGATGTTCCGCGAGCTGGCCAGGTTGACGCCCGACTCGCCGGAATTCCAGCGTCAGCGGGAAAAAATTGTCGAGCGGTGCCTGCCGCTCGCCGATCACATCGCCCGTCGTTTCGAAGGGCGCGGCGAACCCCGCGACGACCTGGTCCAGGTCGCGCGGGTCGGACTGGTCAACGCCGTCGTCCGGTTCGACGTCGAGGCGGGCTCGGATTTTGTCTCGTTCGCGGTGCCCACCATCATGGGCGAAGTCCGGCGCTATTTCCGCGACAACAGCTGGTCGGTGAAGGTGCCGCGGCGCCTCAAGGAGCTCCATTTGCGGCTCGGCGCGGCCACGGCCGACCTGTCGCAGCGACTGGGTCGGGCGCCGACCGCCTCCGAACTGGCCCACGAGCTGGATATGGACCGGGCCGAGGTCGTCGAGGGGCTGGTTGCCGGCAGCTCCTACAACACGTTGTCGATTGACAGCGCCGGCGGCAGCGCCGACGACGACGCTCGAGCCATCGCCGACACCCTCGGCGACGTGGATGCCGGCCTGGAGCGGATCGAGAACCGCGAAGCGCTGCGTCCGCTGTTGGAAGCGCTGCCCGCACGTGAGCGAACGGTGCTGGTGCTGAGGTTTTTTGAGTCGATGACGCAGACGCAGATCGCCGAGCGGGTCGGGATCTCCCAGATGCACGTGTCGCGTCTGCTCGCCAAATCGCTAACGCGACTGCGAGATCAGCTCGACCCGTGACCTCGGGGCTGGTTTCGGCCCCAGCGGGCCAGGCCGCCGCGGGGTCGGGGTCAGCAAGCTTGCTGGTCCTCTTCCTGCTCGTTCGATTGGACCGCAGCCCGGTGGTCGACACCCAGCCGATGCAGCTCTTGGTCGCCGGTCAGCGCGGGTTCCGGTGCTTCGGCAACAGGCAGTGCGCTATCGGGATCGCAGATGCGCAGTAACCGGACCACCGCCGGGCTGGGGACCACCGCCCATCGCACATCGGCACCGGCGCACCGGACGTTGATGGTGTGTAGCGCCGAAAAGCCTGCAGTGCCAAAGAATTTCAGCCCACTCAAGTCCAGGATCAGGTGGTCAGCCTGGGCTGTGCAACACTGAACGTAGTCGGCAAGCTGGGTGGCATTGGACGCGTCGAGTTCGCCGTGTGCGGCGACCACGGTGGCCGATGGCCCACAGTGGGCGACGAAACGGGCGGCGTGGTTTCCCTGCGACGGAAATCGGTCGGTCGTCTCGGTGAACCGTCTGGCAGCAGGCATGGCAACTCCATCAATCAACGAGCGTTTGTGCTGTGGATCACGGCATCGACATGGCGGGAAAGCAGCCCCGCACGTCCTTGACGTGTTTCCGGACGGCTGTGATCTCAACCTGTTGTAAAACGCTACCCCGGCTGCGTCGAGCCAACAACGTCGCTGGTGAGGGCGACGCCGAGCCACGGTGTCCCGATCCGAGCGACCCTAATTGATCTCGGCGAGCACCGTACCCTGGGTGATCGCCGCACCGGCCTCGACCGCCAGGCGGGTGATGGTGCCGTCCTTGTGCGCGGTGACCGGGTTCTCCATCTTCATCGCTTCCAGGACCACCACTAAATCCCCGGCGGCGACCTCCTGGCCTTCTTCGACAGCGACCTTGACCACGGTGCCCTGCATCGGCGCGGTCACCGCGTCACCCGACGCCGCCGCACCGACGAGCGCACTTCGCTTGCGGGGCTTAGGCTTTTTGCGAATCACGCCCGGCGTCTCGCCGCCGCCGTTGGACAGTGCCAGGTCAGCGGGCAGCGACACCTCGAGCCGGCGGCCGCCGACCTCGACGACCACCTTCTGCCGCGGCCGGGCCTGGTCCTCGTCAAGCGGCACGCCGTCGGTGAACGGCTCGATCGTGTTATTCCATTCGGTCTCGATCCATCGAGTGTGCACTCCGAAGCTGCTGCCGTCGCCGATGAACGCCGGGTCGCAGACCACTGCCCGGTGGAAGGGGATCACCGTGGCCAGCCCCTCGACGTGGAACTCGTCGAGCGCACGGCGGGCCCGTGCCAGCGCCTCCTGGCGGCTGGCGCCGTACACGATCAGCTTGGCCAGCATCGAGTCGAACTGGCCGCCGATCACCGAGCCGGTCTCGACACCGGAATCCAGCCGCACGCCGGGTCCGGCCGGTGGGTCGAACCGGGTGACCGGCCCGGGCGCCGGCAGGAATCCCCGTCCGGCGTCCTCACCGTTGATCCGGAACTCGAAGGCGTGCCCACGCGGGGTCGGGTCCTCGGTGATGTCCAGCGGCTCGCCGTTGGCGATCTTGAACTGTTGCAATACCAGGTCGATGCCCGCGGTCTCCTCGGTGACCGGGTGCTCGACCTGTAGTCGGGTGTTGACCTCGAGGAACGAGATCAAGCCGTCCTGGCCCACCAAGAATTCCACCGTGCCGGCGCCGTAATAGTGGGCCTCGCGGCAGATGCGTTTGGCCGCCTGGTGGATCTCCTGGCGCTGCGCGTCGGTCAGGAACGGTGCCGGCGCTTCCTCGACCAGCTTCTGGTAGCGGCGCTGCAGCGAGCAGTCTCGGGTGCCGGCGACAACGACGTTGCCGTGCTGGTCGGCGATCACCTGCGCCTCGACGTGGCGGGGCTTGTCCAGGTAACGCTCGACATAACACTCGCCGCGGCCGAACGCCGCCGTCGCCTCGCGCACCGCCGACTCGTAGAGCTCCGGGATCTCCTCGACGGTCCGGGCGACCTTCATGCCCTTGCCGCCGCCGCCGAACGCCGCCTTGATCGCGATCGGCACGCCGTACCGGTTGGCAAAGGCCACCACCTCCTCGGCGTCGTTCACCGGGTCGGGGGTTCCGGGTACCAGCGGCGCCTGCGCGCGGGCGGCGATGTGCCGGGCGGTCACCTTGTCGCCGAGGTCGCGGATGGACTGCGGGCTGGGCCCGATCCAGATCAGCCCGGCGTCGATAACCGCCTGCGCGAAGTCGGCGTTCTCGCTCAGAAAGCCGTAGCCCGGGTGAATCGCGTTGGCGCCGGATTTCTGGGCGGCCTCCAGGATCTTGGAAAAGTCCAGGTAAGACTCGGCCGAGGTTTGACCACCCAGCGCGAACGCCTCGTCGGCCAGCCGCACGTGCGGCGCGTTGGCGTCGGGCTCGGCGTACACCGCCACACTGGGCAGGCCGGCATCCCTGGCCGCCCGGATGACCCGGACCGCGATCTCACCGCGATTGGCGACGAGGACCTTGGCGATCCTCGCGCTGGCGTGACTTGGCACTGCGCCTCCTGTGGCTCCATGACGCGTTGGCGTCTTTAAGAGATTTTCTTACAAGTTTTCCAGGGGAAGTTTAAGCATCGCGGCGTGGCGTCGGGCCAGCCGGTGTCCCGTTGGATTCGCGCAGCCGGCGTTTGATCCTGGCCAGCATCGCCGACATGCCGCGCAGTCGCAGCGGGCTGATCAGCGTCGCCAGGCCCAGCTCGGTGTAGAAGTCCTCCGGCACCGCCAAGATGTCGGCGGCGGGCTGTTCATCGAGCCCGGCGGCCAGGATCGAGGCGAATCCGCGGGTGGTGGGGGCGGTGGGCGGCGCGCTGAAATACAGCCGCACCCGCTCGGGATCGCCGGCGTCGACATGCAGGAACAGCGGGGACTGGCACTCGGGCACCGGCTCCATCGCCGCCTCGTGCAACTCGGCCGGCAGCGGCGGCAAATCCGCGGCGAATTCCAGCAGCAGACGCAGCTTGTCCTGGTCCGCGACTTCGGCGAATTCCGACACCACCTCGGCCAGCGGCGCAGGTATGCTCATCAGGCCGACACAGCTCCCGGAGCTTTGCCCGGCTCCTCGCCGGCGACGATCGGTACCCGCACGGTGTTGCCCCACTCGGTCCAGGAGCCGTCGTAGTTACGCACACCCGGGATGCCGAGCAGATGGGTCAGCACGAACCAGGTGTGGCTAGACCGCTCGCCGATGCGGCAATAGACCACGGTTTTGTCATCGGGCTTGAGGAACCCGTAGAGCTGCTCGAGTTCCTCGCGGCTGCGAAATAGCCCTCGTTCGTCGACGGCCTTGCTCCACGGGATCGACACCGCGGTGGGGATGTGGCCGGCGCGCAGCACGCCCTCCTCCGGGTAGTCGGGCATGTGGGTGCGTTTGCCGGTGTACTCATCCGGCGACCGCACGTCGATCAGCGGTTGCGAGCCCAGGATGGCCAGCACATCGTCTTTGAACGCGCGGATCGCCTCGTCGTTGCGCGGCACGACCGGATAGCCGGTCGAGGTCTTGGTCGGGACCTCGAGGGTGGTCTCTCGACCCTCGGCGAGCCACAGGTCACGACCGCCGTTGAGCAGCCGGACGTCCGGGTGGCCGAACAGCGTGAAGACCCACAGCGCGTAAGCGGCCCACCAGTTGCTTTTGTCGCCGTAGATCACCACGGTGTCGTCGCGCGAGATGCCTTTGCGGTCCATCAGTTCGGCGAACTGTGCACCGGAGATGTAGTCGCGCACCCGCGGGTCGTTGAGGTCGGTGTGCCAGTCGATCTTGACCGCGCCGGGAATGTGGCCGACGTCGTAGAGCAGCACATCCTCGTCGGATTCGACAATGGCCAGCCCGGGTTTGCCCATGTTTGCAGCCAACCAGTCGGCGGTGACCAGGCGTTCCGGGTGGGCGTAAGCGCTCAGAGCGGGGCTGGGATCGGGTGGTAGCGGCACACATTCAGCCTACCGCCACGGTGGAAATTGCGGTGCCGGCGGTGCGCCGGCCACGGTCCCCGATGGGGATCACGCGTTCAGCGCGACCTCGTAGGCGACCGCGAAGCGGCGGGTGTGCGGACTCGGCCGGAACAACACACCGCCTTCTGCGCACCAGTCGACCACCCGCAGCAGGCGCTTGTCCGGCGACAGCTGTCTGCGAACGACGTCGGCCAGCGCGGCGCGCAGCCGTTCGGTGTCGTAGCGGTCGATATCGCGCGGCACCCCGACATTCCACATGGTTTCTTCTACTGGCACCGCCCCAGTGTCCGCGCCGCGCCGGTCCAACCGGGACAACCCACCCGGGTGTGCCTTGCGTCAAAACGATTGCGGTTGGGTAACGTTTCTGTCGCGATCAGCAGTCGTCCCACAACGCGCTGATCGACAGTCCCGCGGATTGAAGCAACCGGCGCGTCACCGACAGGCTGATGCCGATGACGCTCAACGGATCGCCCTCCACCGCGTCGATGAACCAACCGCCCAGGCCGTCCAGGGTGAAACCACCTGCGACCGACAACGATTCGCCGGTCCGCAAATAGGCATCGAGATCGGCTGGCAACGGAGTGCCGAAATGCACTGTGCTGGACGAATGTGCGGTATCGCAGAACACGACCTCGTTGTCCTGCAGCCGAATCAGACAATGCCCGGTGAGCAGTTGTCCGGCGCGACCTGCCATCGAAACCCACTGTTGCCGCGCCTCGGCCACGGTGTGCGGCTTGCCGCACAGCCTGTCGTCCAGGTAGAGCATCGAGTCACACCCGATCACCGCGCAATCAGCGGCGACGGCCGGCTCGAGAAGCTCGGCCACGCGATGGGCTTTGGCGGCCGCCAACGCGGTTGTCACCTTTGCGGGGTCGGCGCCGACACCCAGATTCGTGGTCAGCGGGTCCTCGTCGATGCCGGAGACGACGACCAGCGGGTCCACTCCGGCCTGACGCAGCACTTTGAGCCGGCCCGGTGAGCCCGACCCGAGCACCAGGCGGGTCATCGCCGCATGTGTGCCCGTTGCAGCAGCGTGATTTTCTGCCAGCTAAAGACCGGATAGCGCAGCTTGTCGACCGGCAGCCCCCACCGGCTACGCTCGGCCGGGGGGCCGGCCTCGCGCGCGCTGCCGCCGACGCTGCCCAGCACCGCGATCAGCGCGGCCAGTTCCTCATCGCTCGGGTTGCCCTTGACCACCTGGATGTGTGGTTCGCGGTGGTGCCGCGCCTCGTCCGTCGCAGGGTCGTCTTGGGGTATCACAGCGGAATGTTCCCGTGCTTCTTGGGCGGTGTCTGGGCGATCTTGCGTTCCAGCAGCCGCAGTGCGGCGCCGATGTAGCCGCGGGTGTGCGACGGCGGGATGACGGCGTCGACGTAACCGCGCTCTGCGGCGATATATGGGTTGACCAGGGTGTCCTCGTATTCTTGCTGCAGCTGCAGCCGCAGCGCGTCAACATCCTCGCCCCGCTGCGCCGCCTCAGCCAGCTGCTGACGGTAGACGAACCCGACCGCGCCGGAGGCTCCCATCACCGCGATCTGCGCCGTCGGCCAGGCGACGCAGACGTCAGCGCCCATGTCCTTGGAGCCCATCACGCAGTAGGCGCCGCCGTAGGCCTTGCGGGTGATCACGGTGATCTTGGCGACGGTGGCCTCGCCATAGGCGTACAGCAGCTTGGCGCCGCGGCGGATGATGCCGTTGTATTCCTGGTCGGTGCCCGGCAGGAACCCCGGCACGTCGACCAGCATCACGATCGGAATGTTGAAGCAGTCGCAGGTCCGCACGAAGCGGGCGGCCTTCTCCGAGGCGTTGATGTCCAGACAGCCGGCGAAATGGGTGGGTTGGTTGGCCACGATTCCGACCGGCCGGCCCTCGATGCGGCCGAACCCCACCACGATGTTCTGGGCGTAGCCACCCTGCACCTCGAGGAACTCGTCGTCGTCGAGGATGCGGGTGATCACCTCGTGCATGTCGTAAGGCTGGTTCGGCGAGTCCGGGATCAGCGTGTCCAGCTCGAGGTCTTCGGCGGTCAGGTTGTCCTCGATGGCCCCCTCGGGCACCGGCACGGCGTAGCGCGGCGGGTCGGTGAAGTTGTTGGGCGGCAGGTAGCTGAGCAGCTCGCGCACCCAGTCGAACGCGTCCTGCTCCCCGGAGGCCACATAGTGCAGGGTGCCGGACTTGGCCATGTGCGTGTGGGCGCCCCCCAGCTCTTCCATCGTGACGTCCTCGCCGGTGACCGTCTTGATCACGTCCGGCCCGGTGATGAACATCTGGCTGGTCTGGTCGACCATGATGACGAAGTCGGTCAGGGCCGGGGAGTAGACGTGGCCACCTGCGGCGGCACCCATGATCAGCGAGATCTGCGGGATGACGCCGGAGGCCAGGATGTTGTTGCGAAAGATCCGGCTGTACAGTCCCAGCGAGACCACACCCTCTTGGATTCGCGCGCCGGCGCCGTCGTTGATGCCGATCAGCGGCCGGCCGGTCTTGAGCGCCAGCTCCTGCACCTTGACGATCTTCTCGCCGTACACCTCGCCGAGACTCCCGCCGAACACCGTGGCATCCTGGCTGAAAATGCACACATCACGACCGTCGATGGTGCCGTAGCCGGTGACCACGCCGTCGCCGATCGGCCGTTTGTCGGCCAGACCGAAGTTGGTGCTGCGATGCCGGGCCAGCGCGTCGAGCTCGACGAACGATCCCTCGTCGAGCAGCGCGTAGATGCGTTCGCGGGCGGTCAGTTTGCCCTTGGCGTGCACCTTTTCGACCGCGGCCTCACCGACCGGGTGCAGCGTCTCCTCGGTGCGCTTGCGCAGTTCCGCCAGCTTGCCCGCGGTGGTGTGGATGTCGACTGTGTGCTCGGCTTTCGCCTCCACATGACTTCCGGAAACGCTCGTCATGGGTGTCGAGCTTAGCGGCGCTATCGTGGTCCTCCTAACCGGGCACTGGCGCCGGCGAGGCTCCATTCAGGGCGGGATTTTTGCGCAAGTCTTGCCGTCAGCGCAGAGTGGAAGCCCGGAGCGCACACTCGACGACGACGAAGGGCACCAGCATGCCAACCGAGCTGCGGCCACCATTGGACGCGGCGGCGATCAGCGATGGGTTGGTTGGTCCCGGTCTGCCATGGCGTCGGCTCGACGTGGTGGCCGAGACCGGTTCGACCAATGCCGACCTGCTGGCCCGGGCCGCCGCCGGTGCGGATGTCGACGGATCGGTGCTGCTAGCCGAATTCCAGAGCGCCGGACGTGGGCGGCACGGTCGGCACTGGTTCGCACCGCCGCGCGCGCAGATCGCCCTGTCGGCCGGGGTGAGCGGGGCGTCGGTGCCACGGTCGGGCTGGGGGTGGCTGCCGCTGTTGACCGGTGTCGCCGTCGTCGACGCGCTGGCCGCGGTGGCCGGGATCGCCGCAGGTCTCAAGTGGCCCAACGACGTGCTGGTCGGTGAGGGCAAGCTCGCCGGAATTCTCGCCGAAGTCGCCGCGCCGGCGCCGGTAATCGTCGTCGGGCTGGGGCTCAACGTCACGTTGACCGCAGCGGAAGCCCCCGATCGGGTGGCCACCTCGCTGCTGATGCTGGGTGCTTCGGCGACCGATCGCAACGCGTTGACGCACCGCATATTGCGTGAGCTCGCCGGCCGCATCCACGCCTGGCGCGCCGCCGGCGGAGCCGACGCCAAGCTCATTGCCGATTACCAGCGGCACAGCCTGACGCTGGGCACCCGAGTGCGGGCACTGCTGCCCGGCGACCGCGATGTCGTCGGCGTCGCGCGCGCCGTCGACGAGCTGGGCCGGCTCTGCGTCGACACCGGCGGCGAGACGGTAACCGTGTCGGCCGGTGACATCACGCATCTACGGCCCCACATCCAGGGTTAGCATCCCTGGCGGCGCGGCGCATGTCAGCGGTAGCAATAGGAGTCGGTGGAGGCATCCCCGCCCTGAAGGCGGATTTGGTGAACGCGGTGACCGCGGAAGGCGTCGCCGTGCGGGAAGAAGCACTCGTCGACGGCCAGTCCGCCGGCTGGATCGGCGTCCAACTTGATCATCCACGAGCCGATCCCGTCGGGGTAGAACTGGGCATCCCACGCGCCGTACAACGAACTGGTGAAGTAGATGCGCTTGCCGTCGCGGCTGACCTCCAACATCTGCGGCCCACCGGGCAGCGGCTGATCCGGGCGCGCCGGATGCGGCGCTTTGGCGACGATCCCGCCAAGCCGTACCGAACCAACCTCCTTGGGGTGGGCAGGATCGCGGACGTCGTACTGCTTGAGGTCGCCGGTGCCAAAGCAGCTGACGTAGAGAAATTTGTCGTCGACGGATAGGTCGATGTCGGTGACCACTGGCGGCACCGCGCCGAACGGTTTCAGCAATGGCGGCAACAGATCCGGGTCAGCGGGTTCGGCGGGGATTGTGATGACTTTCTCGACTTTCCAGTCTTGGCCGTCCAAATACCAGCGCCAGATCGATCCGGAGAGGTCTTCGGTGGAAATCACCACACCCAGGAAGCCCCAGGTGGCCTCCGGGTCATGTGACGGGCGGACCTCCAACGCCATCTGCTGCTCCGCACCGAGCTCGATAGCCTGCAAGTGCTTGCCGAGCGTCAGATCCCAGAAGTGCAGCTGGTGACCGTATTCCCCGGCCAGCAGCCGCTCGGGGACCAGGCCGTTCTCGATCATCGACGGGGTGCCCCACTCGCTGGAGATCAGTACGTTCTGGTTCAGGTGCCACCACGCGTCGTAGGCCATGTGTTGCGGGCCCCGGTCGGTCTCCCAGGCACGCAGCACCTCGAAGCTGTCGTGGTCGAGCAGCGCGATCCCACCCGGCTCGTCGTCGGCGCCGGTCGGCCCACCGAGACAAGTCAGGAAGATCCCGTCCGGGCCGCAGTGCACCGTGTGCGGCCGCGAATATCCGGCCTTGGCCGCCAGATCGGCGCCGCTGATCGTCTTCACCAGTCTGGGCTGCCGCGGATCGGGCTGCGTGTCGAACACGAAGATGTCCGAGGACCCCCGGATACTCGGTGCCAGCAGGTACCGCCGGGCCAGGCCGTGCATGTCGTGGCCCTCGTGCTTGAGCGCGCTGCTGCACGCGTTCCAGCCGAAGTGGTGAAACTCGTGACCAGTCCCCGGCACATCGGTCCACCCGACGACCTGGCCGTACTCGGTCGAGCCGGGATCGACGTCGACCACGACCATCGCGTTAGTCGGCGCACCGTGATCACCTTCGCCGGTCAGCGCCACCACGTACGCCAGCTTTTCGGGAGGCGCCGCTGCGGCCGCCGCAGCTGTCCGGTAGAAAGTCGGATCGATCGCCGGTTTCATGGCAACTCCCGAAAAAGTTCCCTAAAAAATCAAGCGTAGTGGCTTTTCGGTGATTATTTTTGACTTTTCGGGCAGCTCTGGCAGCAGCGCGGACAGCACTTTTCCAGGCTGACTTTTCCAGGTTAAGGTGCCGGTGTGGGTTACCCCGACAATGTGCTCACCGAGGACGAGCACGTTGTCCTGCACCGGCATCCGCACTGGAAGCGGCTGGTCGGGGCGGTCATCGTCCTGCTGCTGTCAACTGCGCTGGGCTCCTTCGTCGCCGCGGTCGTCAACACCGCCGCGTGGGATCCGACCACCAAAAAAGTGATCTTCGCCGTGATCGGGGCGATCTGGCTGGTGGTGGTGGGCTGGCTGACGCTGCGGCCCTACCTGAGCTGGGTGACGACGCATTTCGTCATTACCGATCGGCGGGTGATGTTTCGGCACGGGCTGCTCGCTCGCAGTGGGATCGACATCCCGCTGGCCCGGATCGTGCACGTGGAATTCCAGCACGGGATCGTCGATCGCATCGTGGGCACCGGGACGCTGATCATCGAGTCGGTGTCACAAGATCCGGTGGAGTTCTGTGACCTTCCGCGCGTGCAGCAGGTGCACGCGCTACTCCATCACGAGGTCTTCGAGACCCTGGAATCCGGGGAATCGTCCAACTGAGACGCCCGGTCGGCGCGGGACCGCCAGGCGCGGAGCAGCGTGACGTTGCTCGCGACGTGGCCATGACCTTCGATGGTGTCCTCGAAGACCTCGGCGATGCCCCCAGCGGTAAGCGCGGATTCCAACACCTTGTCCGGCTCGCGGCCGAATTCGTCGGGGAACACCCAGCGCCGAAACGCCCAGAACCGGAATGCCATCTGCAGCAGGTTGCCGATAACGTAGGCGGAGATGAAGTCGGCGATGTTCTCCGCCGTCAGCGACACCATCGGCACCCGCAGCGCCAAGACGTAGGTGGAGACCCACAACGGCGCCATGGACAGCAGCACGCCCACCCCGCTGAACGCGAAGAACAGCAGTGCCTCGTGGTGGCGTTCGCGGCCGCCGCGGTGCCGGAAACTCCACTCCCGGTTCAAGATGTAGGACGCGATGACCGCCACGATGCCGGCGATGACCTTGGCGGTCACCGGCTTGGGCTCCAAGACCGTCAACTTCAGCGTGTAGAAGATCGCTGAGTCGATGACGAACGTGGTGGCCCCGACGATGACGAACTTGATCAGTTCGTGATGGCGTTCGGCATAGGCCCGCACCGGTCTTGGCAACCGCATGATCGTGGCATCGGCAAAGGACACAGTCTCGCAGTGTACGGAAGCCAGGTCCACCAGCGTGACGCAACGGTGTCACGTTGGTCAAATACCGGGGTCAAATACCGGGGTCACATACCGGGGTCAGCGGCCATGACACCATGGGAACGTGGCGAGTACCCCCAGCGCCGTCCCGTCGCCCGCCGGCGGGCGGTGCCCCCGGGTTGCGATGGTCGGTGGCGGCCAGCTCGCCCGGATGACCCACCAGGCGGCGATCGCATTGGGGCAGACACTGCGGGTGCTGGCCATCGCCACCGACGATTCCGCCGCTCAGGTCACCCCGGATGTGGTGATCGGTTCGCACACCAACCTCGACGACCTGCGCCGCGTCGCAGCCGGGGCCGACGTGCTGACCTTCGACCACGAACACGTCCCGAACGAGCTGCTCGAGAAGCTGGTTGCCGAGGGCGTCAACGTGGCTCCGCCGCCGGGGGCGCTGGCGCACGCGCAGGACAAACTCGTGATGCGCCGACGGCTGGAGGCGCTGGGCGCACCGGTGCCGCGCTACGCCGCCGCTGAGCACCTCGACGACCTGATGGTGTTCGCCGGCCGGATCGATGGCCCGCTGGTGGTCAAAGCCGCCCGCGGCGGATACGACGGGCGCGGGGTGCGGATGGCGGCCGACTCCGCGGAGGCCGCCGAGATCGCCCGCGGCTACCTGGACTCCGGCGTGCCGGTGCTAATCGAGGAGCGCGTGGCGGTGCGCCGTGAGCTGTCGGCGGTGGTGGCGCGCTCGCCGTTCGGTCAGGGGGCCGCGTGGCCGGTGGTGGAAACCGTGCAGCGCGACGGCATCTGCGTGCTGGTGATCGCGCCGGCACCGGAGCTGCCCGACGACGTCGGCGCGACAGCCCAGCAGCTGGCGCTGCGGTTGGCAGCGCAACTCGGCGTGGTCGGGGTGCTGGCGGTCGAACTGTTCGAGGCCGAGGCCGGCGGGTTGCTGGTCAACGAGCTGGCAATGCGGCCGCACAACTCCGGGCACTGGACCATGGACGGCTCGCGGACCAGCCAGTTCGAGCAACATCTGCGCGCGGTGCTCGACTATCCGCTTGGCAGCACCGACGCCACGGTGCCGCTGACCGTGATGGCCAACGTGCTGGGCGCCGCGCAGCCGCCGGCGATGACCCTCGACGAGCGACTGCACCATCTCTACGCGCGCATGCCCGACGCCCGGGTTCACCTCTACGGCAAGCGTGAGCGACCCGGGCGCAAGATCGGCCATATCAACTTCCTCGGCTCGGACCTGGCGCAGCGGGCAGACCTGTGCGAGCGCGCAGAGCTGGCGGCGCACTGGTTGGCGCACGGGCAGTGGCAGGACGGCTGGGATCCCCATGGCTGAGCACCCGCGGATCGGGGTGATCATGGGCAGCGACAGCGACTGGTCGGTGATGGCCGACGCCGCTGCGGCGCTGGCCGAATTCGACATCCCCTACGAGGTCGGGGTGGTCTCGGCGCACCGCACCCCGGACCGGATGCTCGACTACGCGCGCAGCGCGGCCGACCGCGGCATCGCGGTGATCATCGCCGGGGCCGGCGGCGCCGCTCATCTACCGGGGATGGTCGCCTCGGCCACGCCGCTGCCGGTGATCGGCGTTCCGGTGCCGCTGGCGCGGCTGGACGGTCTTGACTCGTTGCTGTCGATCGTGCAGATGCCGGCCGGGGTCCCGGTGGCCACGGTGTCGATCGGCGGCGCTCGCAATGCCGGCCTGCTGGCGGTGCGCATTCTCGCGGCGACCGATCGCGAGCTGCGCAATCGCGTCGCGGCCTTCCAGGACGAGCTGGCGAAGTCGGTGCTCGCGAAGGATGCAGCCCTGCGAGGTAAAGTTACCGACGAGTAGCAAGCCAGCAAGGAGGCCAGGATGACCGGGTGGGTCGGGAACCCGTCGTTTGATGTGTTCGCGTTGCCGCCGGAGCACGAGGAGCTGCGGGCGGCGATTCGGGCGTTGGCGGAAAAGGAAATCGCGCCCTACGCTGCGGAGGTCGACGAGCAGTCCCGCTTTCCCGCGGAGGCACTGTCGGCGCTGAACGCCTCGGGTTTCAACGCGGTGCACGTGCCCGAGGAGTACGGCGGCCAGGGGGCGGACTCGGTGGCGACCTGCATCGTGATCGAGGAGGTGGCCCGGGTCGACGCCTCAGCCTCGTTGATTCCGGCGGTTAACAAGCTCGGCACGATGGGGTTGATCCTGCGTGGCTCGGAGGAACTCAAAAAGCAAGTGTTGCCGTCGCTGGCCACCGACGGGGCGCTGGCCTCCTACGCGCTGTCCGAGCGGGAAGCCGGCAGCGACGCGGCGTCGATGCGCACCCGGGCCCGAGCCGACGGCGACGATTGGATCATCAACGGCGCCAAGTGCTGGATCACCAACGGCGGCAAGTCGACCTGGTACACGGTGATGGCGGTGACCGATCCGGACAAGGGAGCCAACGGGATCTCGGCGTTCATGGTGCACAAGGACGACCCGGGCTTCACGGTGGGGCCCAAGGAGAAAAAACTGGGCATCAAGGGCTCGCCGACCACCGAGTTGTACTTCGAGAACTGTCGCATCCCGGGGGATCGGATCATCGGTGAGCCCGGCACCGGGTTCAAGACAGCGCTGGCCACGCTCGATCACACCCGCCCGACGATCGGCGCGCAGGCGGTCGGTATTGCCCAGGGCGCGCTGGACGCCGCCATTGCCTACACCAAAGACCGCAAGCAGTTCGGCGAGTCGATCAGCACGTTTCAGGCGGTCCAGTTCATGTTGGCCGACATGGCGATGAAGGTCGAGGCGGCCCGCTTGATGGTCTACACCGCCGCGGCTCGCGCCGAACGCGGCGAGCCCAATCTGGGGTTTATCTCAGCGGCCTCGAAATGCTTCGCCTCCGACGTGGCCATGGAGGTCACCACCGACGCCGTGCAGCTATTCGGCGGCGCCGGCTACACCACCGACTTCCCGGTCGAGCGGTTCATGCGCGATGCCAAGATCACCCAGATCTACGAGGGCACCAACCAAATCCAGCGCGTGGTGATGAGCCGCGCACTACTGCGCTGATCCCGCCCGCGACGACCCGCACGGCCCGGCGTCAGCGCGTACGGCGCACCGCGGTGCAGTAGTAGTTCTGGGCAGCCGAGCTGTTGTCGTCGGCACGCGGCGGCACCGGTAATCCACGGTCCGCCAACAGCTGACTGGGCAGCGTACGCGTGGTCTGCCAGCCGTGCTGGTCGAGGTAGGTCGCGACGTCATGGCGATCACCCGGATACCACAGGTTGTCGATGCGGGCGTCCAGACCGTGCTCGTACCACTTCTCGGTGGCGGCGTTGGTGGACTGCACTTCCTTGGCAGAGGTCAAGAAGATATCCGCCACCAGTCGGCTGCCGTCGGCGCTTAGCGCGGTGATGTTGTCCAACAAGCGATCCTGGGCGGCCGGCGGCAGGAAAGCGAGCAGTCCCTCGGCGACCCACCCGGTCGGCTGCCGGGCGTCGAAACCGGCGTCGGTCAGCGCCGACGGCCAATCGTGGCGCAGATCGGCGGGCACCGGCCGCAGCTGGGCGGTCGGCTCTGCACCGAGTGCGGCCAGCGTCGCCGTCTTGAACTCGATGACTGCCGGTTGGTCGATCTCGAACAGCGTCGTTCCCGTCGGCCAAGTCAGCCGATACCCCCGGGCGTCGAGCCCGGACGCCAACAGCACCACTTGGCGGATACCCGCGGCCACCGCGTCGGCCAGGAACGCGTCGATGAAACTGGTGCGCACCGCCATCAGATTGGTCATCGGTTGCATGCCCCACGAGTGGCCGGGAATGTCAACCGCGGCCGCGTCGAGCTCGCCGGTCGCCCACCGGGTGAAGAAGTCGACGCCGACGGCCCGCACCAGCGGTTCGGCGAACGGATCGTCGATGATGTGGTCCCTGCTGGCACGGGCCCGGCCAGCAGCAACCATGGTGGCGGTGGCGCCCACGCTCGTGGCCAGATCCCAGGTGTCGTTGTCGCTGCGCGTCATAGGTTGCAGCGTATTGAGATCGCGGTGACTGTGCATACGCCGAGGTGGTCGGCCCGGTATGGGTGCGCTGTCGCAGGTCGGCTGGCACGTTGGCGTTACCATCACCGGGTGGCTACACCAACCCCGCGTCGCAGCAACCCAACCGGTGTCGTCGAGCCTGCCTGCCAGCACGAACCGCCGCGCACCGTGCCGCCGCGAGACGCGCGGTGGCACCAGGCCGCACGGTGGGCACGACGGTTGGCCTGGGTCAGCCTGGCGGCCATGCTCACCGAGGGTGTGCTGGGACTCTGGCAGGGTCTGGCGGCGGGGTCGATCGCGTTGACCGGATGGGCGTTGGGCAGCGTTCCCGAGGGTCTGGCCAGTGCGATGGTGGTGTGGCGGTTCAGCGGCGCGCGCACCCTGTCGGACCGAGCTGAACGGCGCGCCCAGCTCGGTGTCGCAGTGTCGTTTTGGTTGACGGCTCCCTACATCGCAGCGGAATCGGTGCGCCATCTCATCGGCGAGCAGCACGCCGAGACCTCGATGATCGGTATCGGGGTCACCGCGGTCGCCCTGGTGCTGATGCCGACCCTGGGCCGGGCCAAGCACGCACTGGCCGTGCGGCTCGGCTCGGGGGCCACCGCGGGCGAAGGTACCCAGAACTATCTGTGCGGTGCGCAGGCCGCCGCGGTGCTGATCGGCCTCGCGGTTACCGCCGCCCTGCCTGGCGGGTGGTGGTTCGACCCCGCGATCGGCCTGGTCATCGCCACTCTCGCGGTGTGGCAGGGTATCCGGTCGTGGCGCGGCCAGGATTGCGGCTGCTGACCGGCGCTTCACAGCGGTGCGCGCTCAGTCCAGCCGGTAGCGGATCAACCGGGAGCTGTTGGCGACGACGGCCACCGACGACGCATTGTGCAGGATCGCGGCGAGCACCGGCGACAAGGCGCCACCGGCGCCGATCAGCAACCCGGCGGCGTTGACCGCGATCGACATGCCATAGTTTTGCCGGATCACATCGACCGCGCGGGCGCCCAAATCCCGCACGTCGAGCAGACGTTTCAGGTCATCGTTGGCCAGCGCCACATCGGCGGTTTCGACGGCGACGTCGGTTCCGGCCAGCCCCATGGCGATTCCGATGTCGGCCGCTGCCAACGCCGGGGCGTCATTGATCCCGTCGCCGACCATCCCGACGACGTGTCCCTCCTCCTGCAGCCCGCGCACCACCTCCAGCTTGTCTTCCGGCAGTACCTCGGCGCGCCACTCGTCGATCCCCAGCTCTGCGGCGACCACCCCGGCGATCTGGGGATGATCGCCGGTGAGCATCACGATCCGACGGACGCCGTTGTCGCGCAATTTCTTCACGACATCGCGTGCTTCGGGTCGTATCTCGTCGCGCAGGCTGATCAGCCCGACAAGCGTGCCGTCCACCGCAAGCAGCAACGGGGTCTCGGCCTGGCGTCGTAAGGTGTCGACCCAGTTCGCCGCCTTCTGTGACACCTCGACGTTCTCGGCACGCAGCAGTGGCGGGCTGCCCAGCAGCAGCGTCCGCCCGTCGGCCCGAGTCCGCATGCCCAGGCCGACGAGCACCTCGCATTCCTCGTGCGGCGGAATGATGATGCGCCGTTCTTCGGTCGAGCGGATCACGGCCACGGCCAGCGGATGGCGGGAGTGCAACTCCGAGCTGGCGGCATAGGCCAAAACTTGCTCCGGCTGCCAATCACTATGTATGGCAATGACATTCGTCACTATGGGACGCCCGACGGTAAGCGTGCCGGTCTTGTCGAAGACGAGCGCATCCACCTGGCCGGCCTGTTCGAGGTGAGATCCACCTTTGATCAGAATGCCGCGGCGCGCACCGTTGCCGATCGCGGCGCTGATCGCCGTGGGCGTCGACAGTCCCACGGCGCACGGGCAGGCGATCAGCAGCATCGTCATCGCTCGTCGGACATCGCCGGTGACCATCAGGGTGATCGCGGAAACGATCAAGGAGATCGGAACAAAGCGGCGGGAGAAGTTGTCTGCGACGGTTTGGATCGGTGCCCGGTCATGCTGGGCTTGTTCGACCCGCGCGATGATACGTCCGATGGCGGTTTGGTTGCCGACCGCGCGGGCGTGAACCACCAGGCGACCGCGCAGCACCACCGAACCCGCATGCACCGTCGCCCCGGTGACAACGCTGACCGGCAGCGTTTCGCCGGTGATCGCGGATTGGTCGACAATTGCCTCGCCGTCGACCACGTCACCGTCGACCGGCAGCGCCACGTGGTCGTGCACCACCACCTCGTCGCCGATCTGCACGGCGTCGATGGGCACCTGCAGCTCGGTGCCGTCGTCCAGACGGACCCAGGCTGTGTCGGCGGTGCCGCGCAGCAGCTCGGAGATGGCTCGTCGGGTCCGGCGCAAGGTCAGATCCTGCAGGTACTCGCCGATATTGAGCAGCCACAGCACGGTGAGCGCGACCACGTTCTCCCGCAGCACCAGACTGGCCACCGTCGCCGCGGTCACCAGCGCGTCGGTGCCGGCGCGACCGGATCGAAGCGATCGCAGGGCGCCGCGCAGGAACGGATAGCCCAAAAACACCGTCGCGCTGGTCGCGATCAGTTGGCCGCTCGGACCTAGCAGCGACGGTCGTTTGAAGACGTAACGGCGCAGGCCGAGGAGCGCCAGCGCCACGCCACCGATCGCCATGCGCAGCACCTCGGTGTTCCCGATGTCCGACGACCGCGGAGTGCGGGCGGGAATCAGCGCGTCGGCGAGCAGTTCGGCCGAGGCGATCGCGGCCAGCACCGCCGAGCGATCGCAGCGCGTGGGCGAATACCAGACCACCACCGAACCGGTACGGGGATAGGCATGCACCGCCCGCACCCCGTGCTGCTTGTCCACTGCCTCTTCCACCGCGACCGCGCGCCGCGAATGAGACCGGACCCACGGGACCTCAACCCGCATCCGCCCGGCCGCATCCGAAACTACCTTCAGGTCAGGGCAGCTGGTCATGACGAGCGATCAGTGCGCGTGCTCGTCGTGGTCGCCGACCGCTGGCGGCGGCGCCTCCTCGCCGATGCGTTCACGGGCTTCGGCCATGACGTCGGCGAGCTTCAGCCTGGCCGACTCTGCTGCTTCCTCGGCCCGTCGGGTCGCACGCAGACTCCATTCCGCCGCGGTGACCGCGGCGTCGTGCATCGGAGCCGTGCGCGCCGCGCTCCGCAGCAGGTCGTAAGCGGCGGCCCCGATCGCCCCGGTGACTACCGCCGTCGTCGCCTTGGCCAACAGCCCGTGCCCCACCATCGTCAATCCTCCTGTCAACGCCTGCCAGCATCCGACCATAACATACAGATATGGCTATACCAACATATAATTGGGGACCCTACTTGCCGTGCTGCAGCGTCCGTTCACGCCAGCGCTAGTGCCCCTGTTGAGACCCGGACACGCCGAAGGTGAAGCTCTTGCGAAAAATCGCGCGCGGATTCATACGGTCAGTGCAACATCCATCAGTGCGGTCCGAGGGAACCGGCGGCTTCAAGCAAAGCATCTCGCCACGCTGGCACGCCCGGCCCAGTACAGAGCTGCGGCCCGTTGACGGCGACCATGCCGTTGCGCTGGCGCTGCCAAAGACAAGGCGCTTACGCGCTGTGCCGCGGCTCTGAAGTTCACCATTGCCAATGCTTACAACCCGAACAACGCGAACGGAAAGTCGAAGAGGTTTGCAGTAGCAGCGGCGGAGGCATCAGCAGACCCTTTGTCGAGTAAGTCGCCAAGGACAATCAGCGGTATCGACTCGAACTCGGTAAGGAGAACGTGGCTCTCGGCGGGGTCCACCAGCTGTAGCGCACTTGTAATATCTGGTTTCAAACCGCTGGCAACCGCGGTGTCGAGCCCTTGATCGGCAGTCAGCAAAACTTTACTGTCAGCGGCCCAGTCCTGGTTGAGTGGGTCGAAAAACCACTGGTCGATTAGGGTCGACAGCGGACCGGAGTCCATCAACACCGTGGACTCGGCTGGCCCCACGGAATCATTTAGGGTTTGTACCACTGTGTTCAGCATGGCTGTTTGGTCGCTGATGTACCCAGCAAGCGAAGACTGAAGCTGGCTGGGGGCGTCGGAGACGTCGATGCTGGCGAGCACGGTTTTGGCATCGGTGAAATCCGTCACGGCGGTGTTCAGCAGGTCATCTGAGCTGGTGGTCGCGCTGCTAGCATCGTCGGCCGCCGCGGCGCCGCTGGTGGCATGCTCACCGAACAAGTTCTGCGTGTTGGCCCATAGCCAGCCCGGATCCGAACCACTGGTGGCACTGAGGACATCGACAACGTCATCACCGGGCGCGGCGTGCGCGGCACCCGACCCGAGTATCGCCGCCGTCGCGATGGCTGCACCGACAAGAGTCGCACCGGCGCCGAACCGGCGCGGGCCATTAATAGACACCTGAAAACTCCCCATACAAATCAGCGACCCACGTCAGGAACTGACGCTAGAGACTACCGCGTCGCGCCGGGTCATGCCATGAGGGGGACACCGAAGCCTAGACAACCTGGAGGTTCGGTCTGGTGAACTGTGGAAAACTATGACCACGCCGAATTATCCTTAACTTGCAACAACTTTCAGCCAACTTGCTGCGAAGGCTCAAGCTCTGGTCGAACAGTTTCAGAGCCAAGGCACCGCGGGTATCCCCCAGTTGGTCACCATCAGCACCCCCAGCCTGCCCATACCAACTTGTTCAATACCGGTCAGGTCATCGAGGTCTGCAGCCACGATGTCCTAGGTGCCGGTTCGGGATCGCCCGCCCTCATACCTGCCGCCCCACGGGGTTGGCTCTTAGACGGCTTGCGTCCCGGGTCGGCGCCGTCGGCCGGGAGTGGCTGAAGAGAGGCCTGCAAAGCCGAAAGTTGGTGTGCCCTCCCGCTACTCATGTTCATTGAGCACAAGGAGGGACACTACCCCGTGACTGGAGCACCACCCAGCGATCGTGTCGTGATCGCAGTCGACCCACATAAGGCATCGTGGACCGCGGCCGCCGTCGACTCCTCGTTGCAACCGTTGGACGTCATTCGGGTCCCGGTGAGCCCGCAGGGCTACCGGCAGCTGCGAGGATTCGCCCAACGGTGGAGCGCCCCCGGCTGGGCGATCGAAGGCGCAGCGGGTCTGGGCGCCCCACTGACCCAGCAGTTGACCGCCGACGGCATCGATGTGGTGGATGTTCCGGCCAAACTCGCGGCCCGGATCCGGGTGCTGTCCACCGGGCACGGCCGCAAGACCGACGAAGCCGACGCGGTCTCGGTAGGCGTTGCCGCCTTGACCGCCACCCGACTCAATACCGCCACCATCGATGCGGCCATCACCGTCCTGCGCGCCCTGGTGGAACACCGTGACGACCTGGTCAAGATCCGCACCCAAACCGTTAATCGCCTGCACGTGCTGCTCACTCTCCTCACACCCGCAGGCGCCCCACGCGGGCTGACCGCTGAGCGCGCCGCTGACATGCTGCGCCGAATACGACCCCGCGATCCCGCAGTCAAGACGCTGCGCGGCCTGGCTGTCGACCTCGTCAGCGAGATCCGCCAGCTCGACCGTCGTATCGCCAAAGCCGCCCGCGACATCCAGACCGCCGTCGACACATCGGGCAGCACCCTGGCCGAACTCTGCGGCATCGGTACCCTCAACGCTGCCAAGATCCTGGCTCGCGTCGGCTCAGTTCATCGCTTCCGGTCGGCGGATGCGTTCGCCTCCTACACCGGCACCGCCCCGATCGCGGCATCCTCCGGCGACGTCACCCGGCATCGCCTCTCGCGCGCCGGAGACCGCCAGCTCAACTGCTGTCTACACACCATGGCGATCACCCAAATCGCCCGCGACACCCCCGGACGGACGTACTACCGAAAGAAACGAGCCGCCGGCAAGAGCCACCGAGAAGCATTGCGCTGCCTCAAACGACGCCTCTCCGATGCCGTCTACCGCCAGCTCCTACGCGACGCGACAACACAAGCCGGGGCAGGCCCGGCGGGACACGCGGGGGCGACTCTAGCGTCCAGCGCGGCCGGCTCACATCCCTTCACCAGCACTTCGGACAAGTCACTCACCGGGCCGGCCAACCGCAACCATACAACCGGCGGCCACGACGCTTGACACAGAGAGGCGCCGTCTAGGACGCGTCGACGCGCTGCCAACAACGGCCAACTTCAGTCGTAACGGTACCCGGATTCGATGGTGGCTCACCAGCTCGCGTAACGTCAGCGCAACACGGGGTTGACCGCCGGGCAACATCGTCTCCCTAGCGTCTGGTCAGGCCCGCCGTCACGGCCAGTTAAGGAGAGCGCTTCTATGACCGCAGTCGCACCAATGCCCGCAGCAAAGGAGAGCGCTTCGGTGTCCGAGAAGACGGCCGACGACATCATCAAGCTGATCAAGGATGAGAAAGTCCAGTACGTCGACGTCCGGTTTTGCGATCTGCCGGGGGTCATGCAGCATTTCACCATCCCGGCGTCAGCCTTCGACGAGAGCGTGTTCACCGACGGGCTGGCTTTCGACGGGTCGTCGATCCGCGGGTTCCAGTCGATCCACGAGTCCGACATGATCCTGCTGCCCGACCCGCAGACCGTCCAGATCGACCCATTCCGCCAAGCCAAGACGCTCAACCTGAACTTCTTCGTCCATGATCCCTTCACCCGCGAGGCGTACTCACGCGACCCGCGCAACATCGCCCGCAAAGCGGAGAACTACCTGATCAGCACCGGTATCGCGGACACCGCCTACTTCGGCGCCGAGGCCGAGTTCTACATCTTCGACTCGGTGTCGTTCAATTCGGCGACCAACACCGCGTTCTACGAGGTCGACGCGATCTCTGGATGGTGGAACACCGGCGTCAAAACCGAGGCCGACGGCAGCCCGAACCGTGGCTATAAGGTTCGGCCCAAGGGCGGTTACTTCCCGGTGGCACCCAACGACCAGTACGTCGACCTGCGCGACAAGATGCTGACCAATCTGATCGATGCCGGGTTCACCCTGGAAAAGGGCCACCACGAGGTCGGCACTGGCGGGCAGGCCGAGATCAACTACAAATTCAACACGCTGCTGCACGCCGCCGACGACCTGATGTTATTCAAGTACATCGTCAAGAACACCGCGTGGCAAAACGGCAAGACCGTCACGTTCATGCCCAAGCCGCTGTTCGGTGACAACGGCTCGGGTATGCACACCCACCAATCGCTGTGGAAAGACGGCGGCCCGCTGTTCTACGACGAGGTCGGCTACGCCGGCTTGTCCGACACCGCGCGTCACTACATCGGCGGGATCTTGCACCACGCGCCGTCGCTGCTGGCGTTCACCAACCCGACGGTCAACTCCTACAAGCGGCTGGTGCCCGGGTTCGAGGCGCCGATCAATCTGGTGTACAGCCAGCGCAATCGCTCGGCGTGCGTGCGCATCCCGATCACCGGCAACAATCCGAAGGCCAAGCGGCTGGAGTTCCGCTGCCCCGACTCGTCGGGCAACCCCTACCTGGCGTTCTCGGCGATGCTGATGGCCGGTCTCGACGGGATCAAGAAAAAGATCGAGCCAGACGCGCCGGTCGACAAGGATCTCTACGAGCTGCCGCCCGATGAGGCCGCCAACATCCCGCAGGCGCCGACCTCGCTGGCCACGGTGATCGACCGCCTCGAGGAAGATCACGAATACCTCACCGAGGGGGGTGTTTTCACGCCCGACCTGATCGAGACATGGATTGCCTACAAGCGCGAGAACGAGATCGAGCCGATCAACATCCGCCCGCATCCCTACGAGTTCGCGCTGTACTACGACGTGTGAGCCTCCGTAGCCCCACCGCTTGGCGCGACGGTGTCCACATGCTTTGGCGTGCTCGTTGACTTTACCGTCTGGGGCCATGTGTTCGGCTGTGCGGCGCGGGCCTCAACGGACCGGTGCCCACCGGAAGGACCTCGCCGAACGCCGAAGCTTACCGGTGCGCAAGGACCACCCTGGCTCGGTTGACGGGCATCAACATCGGGCGAATCGGATGTGCCCGAGCCGGCGGGCCCGGCAACGCGGTCAACGATCGGTGTTGCAGCAGAGTGCGAAACAGCACACGCGCCTCGAAGGTGGCCAGCTTCGCGCCCAGGCAACGATGAGCGCCGGCGCCGAACGGCAGCCACGTGTATGTTCCCGGGGGTTCGTCCAGGAATCTCTCCGGCCGGAATGTCAGCGGGTCGTAGTAGATGTCGGGTCGTTCGTGCACAGCCAGGAAGGGGATCACGACGATCGTGCCCCGGGGGAGCTGTATGCCGTTGAAAACCGTGTCGCGCAACACTCGTCGTGCGGTTCCGGGAACGGCCGGCCGCAGGCGCATCACCTCGTAGATGACGGCGTCCAGATACGAGTCGTCGCCGGCGTCGACGCTGCGTTGCAATTCGCTCAAGACCCGCGGCGAATGGCTGACGAACTCAGCGATCCACGACAACGTCACCGCCGTGGTCTCATATCCCGCAAGAACCGTTCCGCGCAGCTCCCGCGCCAACACGGTGTCGTCCTTGGGATGATCGCTTTCGGCGTTCGTCTGCATCACATGCTCGATCAGACCACGATCGGAATACCCGTGTCCGGCCCGGCGGTTGGCAATCTCCTTGAGAAGGATTGCATCGACCGCGTTTTCGTGTCGCCGCAGCGGCAAATAGGGAAGCGCGCGCCCGCCGGTGAACACACCCAGGGCGCTGAGGCCCTGAAAGCCGGGGCTTTCCAAGGCCCCGAACCAACCGTGCAGCGCACGTTCGAGCTCGGCAGTCGCGCCGGGCTCGGTGTCACCGAAGACCACGGACATCATCACCGCGAGCGACAGTTGGTAGCCGATCTTCAAGAAGCTGATCGGCGAACCCACCGGCCAGTGGGCGAGGTGCCTGCGCATCACGGCGGCGATCGCGTCCTCGTAGGACTTCAAAGCCCGCCCGTGGTACGGCGGCGACACCGCCTTGCGCTCGGCCCGATGCTCGGCACCTTCGAGGAAACTCAACGTGTCCGTGCCGAAGATCACGTCATGGGCGGTCAGGCGGCGCAGGACCTGCCCGAACGAGAAGGCGTCGTCGGCGTCGACCAGTAACGCCCTGGCGTCGGCAACCGAACTGGTGAACAACAACGGCGGTAGCAGCGGCGCCGCCAGGACAACCCGCTCGCCCAGGCGGCTCAGCGCAGAGTTCGCCGCTCCCGGCCACAACAGCGCGTGGACATCCCTGGGGGCCGACCGTAGCCGGGCGTGCGGCACGTCGTGCAGGGTCATTAATCGATCAACCGGCGCTGCCATCGACTGCACCTACCCTCCGGACCGTTCCCTAGCCAGACCTTAGGACGACCGCCCGGACCACTCAACCCCGTGCGCACCGCGCGGCAACCTCCGCGGTGTGCAGGCGGTCGACGTCAGCGTACCGTCGCGAAGAACGCGCGGACGTCGTCGACGAAAAGCGCCGGCTGCTCGAATGCGGCGAAGTGTCCACCGCGCGGCATCGTCGTCCAGTGCGTGATGTGGTAGGCGTTCTCGCACCAGCGCCGCGGTGCGGGCAGGATTTCCTTCGGGAATGCAGCCACTCCGGTGGGGATCTCAACCCGGCCGGGCTCGGCGAAGCTGTCGAAGCTCTCCCAGTACAGGCGAGCCGACGAGGCCCCGGTGCCGCTCACCCAGTACACCATCACGTTGTCGAGAAGTTCGTCGCGAGAAAGCACGTTTTCTGGATGACCGTCGCAGTCCATCCACGCCCAGAACTTTTCGACGATCCACGCCAGTTGTCCGACCGGCGAATCGACGAGTCCGTAGCCAAGGGTCTGAGGCCGGGTGGACTGCTGCTTGGAGTATCCGGTTCCCCAACGGCGGTGTTGCGCCATGGCCGCCAGAGCCCGTTGCTCGTCCTCGGTGAGATCGGTGGTGGAATCCGTCGGCGGCCGGGCGATCGGCATGTTCAGGTGGATGGCGATGCAGTGGCCGCGGTTGCGACCCAGATGAGTCGTGACGGCCGCTCCCCAGTCGCCGCCCTGCGCGCCGTAGCGGTCGTACCCGAGGCGGCCCATCAGCGTTTCCCACGCCTGCGCGATTTTTTCCACTCCCCAACCAGTCCGAGTGGGTTTGCCGGAAAACCCGTAGCCGGGCAGCGAGGGGCAGACGACATGAAACGCGTCCTCGGGCGATGTCGGATTGACCAGGGGTTCGATCACCTTGTGGAACTCCACGACCGAGCCCGGCCAGCCGTGCGTGATCAGCAGCGGGAGCGCCTCGGCGTGCGGGGATCGTTGGTGAATGAAATGGATATCGAGGCCGTCGATTTCGGTGATGAACTGATCGAACCGGTTCAGCGCGGCTTCCCGGGTCCGCCAGTCGTAGCGCTCGGCCCAATACGTGGCCAGCTCACGGGTGTAGGCCAGCGGCATGCCCTGGCTCCAGTCATCGACGCACTCGGCTTCGGGCCAGCGGGTGCGCGCCAAGCGCGCCCGCAGGTCGTCGAGCACCGCATCCGGGACCTCGATGCGAAACGGTCTGATTCCGGCGCTCACAGCATGTGCCGCGTCGACCTTCCCATGTGGTAGCCGGCGGGAAAGGACCTCTCGATCACCTGAAGCCGGTCGTTGGCTTTCGACTCCAGCTCGAGGACAACGCAGCCCTCGCCGATCGCTTTGGACTCGAGAACTATGTAGTGCTGACCACCACCGTGGACGTCGGTGACGGGGTCACCTGAGCGCAGTGCCTCGACCGGCACGAGTTCGGGGTTTGCGTGTGACTCCACGCCGGCAACGTTAAGCCATCCGGGTACGTGAGGGAACGGTTTCACGCAGATGCACGGCGCGCTCGATCACGCGCCCACCAGGTCCGGGTGGAACTTGGCCGCCATCCGGCGCATCCCCTCGCGCCAGTCGACCGTGGTGCCGCCGACCAGCCCGCGCATCCGGGTCACGTCTGTGGGATTACCGCGCAGCGCGCGCTCGTTCTGCTCAAAGATCGGATCCTTGCCGACCAGCGAGCCCAGGTAAGTGCACCACTGCTGCAGGCTGACGGTCTCCTCGCCGCACCAATTGACCGTGGTCGCCGGTACCGACGCCACCTCAAGCAGTTTCGGGATCGTTGCGATGACGTCGTCCTCGTGGATCGGGTTGTAGCGGGCCGGCCCGCCGGGCGGGACCGGAATCGGTATCCCGGCCAGCATCATCTCCATGTGGTAGTAAGGCCAGCCGCCATTGTCACCGTAGGGGACGTTGAGGCGAGCGATGGTGGTGGGCACGCCGAGGACCCGCGCCATCGACCGGGCGACGACTTCGCCGGCGATCTTGGAGATCGAATAGGTGGGAAACAAAAACTTGTGGTTGTCGCCCAGAGCGGCACTTTCGTTCCGTGGTTCGTCGTCGGGCGGGTCGTAGACGGCCGCCGACGAGCAGTGCAGCACGGCTTTTGCCCCGCGACAGTGGGCCATGAGTAAGCCGACCGACTCCGCGTTGGCCCGGAGGTCCTTGTCCCAGCTGCCGCTCTTGGCCACTGCCAAGTTCACGACATAGTCGAAGTCGGACGGCAGGCCGGCGAAATCGCCCTCGGCCAGGTTGACGGTCGCGCACCGAACTCCCGCCTGTTCGAGTCCGTCACGCGCCGCCGCGTCGGTGAACCGGGCGACACCCCAGACCTCGTTGTCGACTGCCAGAGCTCGGGCGACCGGAGTGGCGACCTGACCAGTGGGACCGGTGATCAAGATTTTGGCGCCGCGCATGAGCTGATGGTAGGCGACCCACCGTCTCACTTGTCGAGCGCCAGGTCCTTGCGGAATCGCCGCAATCCGTCCACCTTTTCGCCCAGCGCGGCGGTGGGCCCGGCGTAGAACATCCAGGGCATCGTCAGGATCCCGGTGATACCCGCATCGGCGGCGCGCTGGTAGTCGGCGATCGTAAACGCATCGGTGAGCGGGGTCAGGACCGTGAAATCATCCATGGTCAAACCATTTTCGGCGCGCAAGGAACGCAGTCGGGCAATCGCCCGGACGGCCAGCTCGGTGGTGATCAGGTCGCCGATCCAACCATCGTGGCAGGCGGCGCGGCGCAACGCGGTCTCGCTGAGCCCACCCACATAGACCGGTACCCGCGGCGGGGTCGGGGCCATCTCCAGCCGCGGCGTTCGGTAGAACCGGCCGTTGAACTCGGTCCAGCCCGGCGACCACAGTGCGGCCAGCAGCTCAAGCATCTCATCGGTGCGCTTACCGCGGTTGTCGAAGCGCTGTTCCATCAGCGCGAACTCTTCCGCACACCAGCCGACACCCACCCCCAGCTCCACTCGGCCTTCGGCGAGGTAGGCGGCGGTGCCAATGGCTTTCGCCACTGCGTAAGGGTTGCGCATGGCGGGGATATAGACGGTGGTGACAAACCGCAGCCGGGTCGTCACCTGCGCCAGCGCGCCGACTAGCACCCACGGGTCGGGCCACTCGGTGAACGGTTGCCACCTGCGCTGACCGTCCTTGGTGTACGGATACGGGGTGCTCAGCGTTTCCAGATTGACGACGTGGTCTGGTATCCCGATCCCATCGTAGCCGAGTTCATCAGCGGCCCTGGCGATCTCGACGATTTCACGGGTGTTCAGATAGGCGCTGCTGACATAGAACTTCATCCGGCCGCCCGTGCCCATGCCGGTCGAACGAAGATACCCTCCGCTTCGACGGTGACGCCTTCGGAGTCGCAAAGACGCCCACGGACGAACGTTTTGACCTCTTCGGTGCGCTCGATAGCGGCTTCGGCACGAAGTCTGCCCAGTGGCGTGCCACGCAGATATTTCACGGTGATGGTCCCGGTGAACAGCGGCTTGGTCAGGCCTTCGCTGGCCGCCTCGCCCAGGATGTGGTCGAGCACCAGCGCACAGACCCCACCGTGCACCAATCCCGGGGGGCCCTCGTAGGCCGCACCCAGGCTGAACTCGCTGAAGCATCGGTTGGCCTCGTGGTGAATGACCAGTGGTGGCGAGATCGGGTTGCGCCGGCCGATCACGGCATTGCCCCAGGCCAGCGGCCGGCCGTCGACCACGTAGCGCACGCCTTGGGGTTGGTCGAGTTGACGGCTGCGCAGGGTCTCGGTCACCGCTTCGATGACGCGGCGCGCCTCGCGTAGGGCCTTCTCGTCGGCCTCGGTCCGGATGGTTGCGTCGATGAGGTCGCGGACGGCGTCGGTCAACGGGTCGTAGAGCGCCATCAGCCGGTCATGCTCGGCGGCGCTCATGACCTCATGGGTGGTGTCCACCCGAACCCACCTCCCGACACTCGCAGCCGGCCGGGCCGGCCACCGACCCGTGCGTCCTTACTAACACCGGGCCGCGCAGTGCAACGATCCGGGGGTTGCTTAACCGCCGAAAACTCTGCGCACCACCACTTTTGCACGCCGGGTGACGCGCAGATAGTTATCCAGGAATGCGCCCCCGTCGCCGTTCGGCCAACCCGCCGCGACGGCGACAGCATTGAGCGCCCGGCCCGGTCCGGGTAGCTGATCGGTCGGCTTGCCACGCACCAGCACCAGCGCGTTGCGGGCCCGGGTCGCCGTCAACCAGGCCTGCCGCAGCAGATCCACCTCGTCGGCGGGCATCAAGCCGGCCGCAGCGATGGCGTCCAGGGTTTCCAGTGTCGAGGTGTTGTGCAGCGCCGGAATCGCGTGCGCGTGCTGCAACTGCAGCAGCTGCACGGTCCATTCGATGTCGGCCAGTCCGCCCCGTCCCAGTTTGGTGTGGGTGTTGGGGTCGGCGCCGCGCGGCAGCCGCTCGGCGTCGACGCGTGCCTTCAGCCGCCGAATTTCGCGCACCGCCTGCGCCGACACCCCGGCGGCGGGATAGCGCGTCTGGTCGGCCATGAGCAGGAACCGCCGGCCCAGATCCGCGTCGCCGGCCACCGCGTGCGCACGCAGCAGCGCCTGGATCTCCCAGGGATGCGCCCACTTCGCGTAGTAGGCGGTGTAGGACGCCAACGTCCGCACCAGCGGGCCGTTGCGGCCTTCCGGGCGCAAGTTGGCGTCGACCTCTAACGGGGGGTCGACACTGGGCGTGCCCAGCAGCGCGCGCAGCTGCTCGGCAACAGAGGTCGACCAGCGCACCGCATCGGAATCCACCACGCCGTGAGCCGGCTCGCAGACGAACATCACGTCGGCGTCGGACCCGTAGCTCAATTCGCCGCCGCCGAGCCGGCCCATCCCGATCACCGCAATGCGGGCCGGCGCCGGCCCCGAGTCGGGCAGGTTGGCCCGGATGACCGCATTCAGCGCAGCCTGCAGCACCGCCACCCACACCGAGGTCAGCGCCTTGCACACCGCGGTGACCTCGAGCATTCCGAGCAGGTCGGCGGAGCCGACCCGGGCCAGTTCGCGGCGGCGCAGGCTGCGCGCGGCGGCGATCGCCCGAGCCGGATCGGCGTGCCGGCCCGCCGACGCCACCAGTGCGCCGGCCACCGCGTCGGGGTCGACGTCGAGCAGTTTGGGTCCCGACGGCCCGTCGCCGTACTGCTGGATGACCTCGGGTGCCCGCATCAGCAGTTCGGGCACGTACCGCGAGGTGCCCAGCACCCGCATGAGGCGCTTGGCCACCGCACTGCTGTCGCGCAGCGTGGACAGATACCACCGTTGCGTGGTCATCGCCTCGCTGAGCCGCCGGTAGGCCAGCAGCCCGTTGTCCGGGTCGGGGGTATCGGAGAGCCAGTCCAGCAGTTTGGGCAGCAGCACCGCCTGCACCCGCCCGCGACGCCCGCCTTGATTGATCAATGCGCTCAGGTGGGCCAGTGCACTTTGCGGCCTTTCGTAGCCCAGCGCAGCCAGCTGTCGTTGCGCCGCGGCCGGGGTCATCCCGTGCGAGAACTCCAGCCCCGGCGGTCCCATCGATTCCAGCAGCGGTTGGTAGAACAGCTTGGCGTGCAGCCGGGACACCCGCAGATTGTGCCGTTTGAGTTCCTTACGTAGCACGCCGAGCGCGTCGTGACGGCCGTCGGGAACGATGTGGGCTGCACGTGCCAGCCAGCGCAGCGCTTCGTCGTCCTCGGGCGCCGGCAACAGATGCGTGCGCTTGAGCCGCTGCAGCTGCAAGCGGTGCTCGAGCAACCGCAGGAACTCGTAGGAGGCAGTCAGGTTCGCGGCATCGTCGCGCCCGATGTAGCCACCGCTGCCCAGCGCGGCCAGCGCATCCACCGTCGACGCCACGCGCAGCGACTCGTCACGGCGGCCGTGCACCAGCTGCAGCAGCTGCACTGCGAACTCCACGTCGCGCAGCCCGCCGGTGCCGAGCTTGATCTCGCGGCTGCGGACGTCGGCCGGCACCAGCGCCACCACCCGCCGCCGCATCGCCTGGACCTCGGCGACGAAGTCTTCGCGCTCGCAGGCAGTCCATACCAGGGGCGTCAACGCAGTCATGTACTGCTCACCCAGCTCGGGATCACCGGCCGCGGGCCGTGCCTTAAGAAGCGCCTGAAACTCCCAGGTTTTGGCCCAGCGCTGGTAATAAGCGAGATGCGACGCAACGGTGCGCACCAGCGCACCGTGCCCGCCCTCCGGACGCAGCGCGGCGTCCACCTCGAAGAAGGCCTCCGAGGCCAGCCGCATCAGCTCGCCGGCGACCCGGGTGGTCGTCGGATCGGCGCAATCACCGACGAAGATGACATCGACATCGCTGGCGTAGTTCAATTCCCGGGCCCCGCATTTGCCCATGGCGATGACGGCCAGCCGAGGCGGTGTGTCACTGCCACACACGGTCTTTTCAGCGGCGGCCAGCGCCGCAGCCAGCGCGGCATCGGCGATATCGGCCAGGTGAGCGCCGACCGCGGTGAACGGCAGCACCGGCTCGTCCTCGACGGCCGGCGCCAGGTCGAGAGCGGCCAACACCAGCAGTTGGTCCCGGTAAAGTGCGCGCAGCCGCTCCACATCTGGCGAGGTCGACATTTGGCTGACACAGTCGATAAACGTGCGGCGCAGTTGCTCGGCCGACGGGAGGGTCACTTTGCCTTCGCTGCCCTGCAGCAGCCGCCATGACTGCGGGTGGGCGACCAGATGATCGCCCAGGGTCAGCGAGGATCCCAGCACCGCCAGCAGCCGGCCTCGCAAGCCGGTGTCGGTCAGCAACCCGGCGTGCAGCTCGTCCCACCCGGCGCCGAGGGCTTCGGCCAGTCGGACCAGGGCCTTCAGCGCGACGTCGGCATCCGGTGCCCGCGACAACGACCACAACAGGTCGACGTGAGCGTCGGTGTCCCAGCCGAGCTGCGCCAGGTAGGCGCTTGCCCGTGGGTCGACCAGCCCGAGCCGTCCCACGCCGGGCAGCTTCGGGCGCCGCGTGACGGGATGGCTCACGCCCACGACGGTAGCGCAGCTGGCACCGGGATCCGCCGGCTACCGGATGCGGCTACAGGGAAAGATACGTCTTGAGTTCGTAAGGAGTGACATGACTTCGGTAGTTCGCCCACTCCCTGCGCTTGTTGCGTATGAAGAAGTCAAAAACGTGCTCCCCCAACGCTTCTGCAACTAGCTCGGAGTTCTCCATGGCGCGCAGCGCGCCGTCTAAGTTGGTGGGCAGCTCCTTGTAGCCCATCGCCCGGCGCTCCTCGGGAGTGAGGTCCCACACGTTGTCTTCGGCCTGCGGGCCCAACGCGTAACCCTTCTGCACTCCGCGCAGCCCGGCGGCCAGTAGTACCGCGAACGTCAGGTAGGGGTTGCAGGCAGAGTCGGGGCTGCGGATTTCGATGCGCCGCGACGAGGTCTTGTGCGGACTGTACATGGGTATCCGCACCAGCGCCGACCGGTTGGCAGCGCCCCATGACGCGGCGGTGGGAGCCTCGCCGCCGGACACCAGCCGTTTATAGGAGTTGACCCATTGGTTGGTGACCGCGCTGATTTCGCAGGCGTGCTCTAAGATCCCGGCGATAAACGACTTGGCCACGTCGGACAGTTGCAGCGGATCGTCGGGACTGTGAAACGCATTGACGTCGCCCTCAAACAGGCTCATGTGGGTGTGCATCGCCGAGCCCGGGTACGGCCCGAAGGGCTTGGGCATGAAACTCGCCCGCGCTCCCTCTTCCAGAGCGATCTCTTTGATCAGGTAGCGGAAGGTCATCACGTTGTCGGCCATCGACAGCGCATCGGCGAACCGCAGGTCGATCTCCTGCTGCCCGGGCGCGCCCTCATGGTGGCTGAACTCCACCGAGATGCCCATGAACTCCAGCGCTTCGATGGCACGGCGGCGGAAGTTCGAGGCGGAGTCATGCACGGCCTGGTCGAAGTAGCCGGCGTCGTCGAGGGGGACCGGAACCGACCCGTCATCGGGCCCGGGTTGCAGCAGGAAGAACTCGATCTCGGGATGGACATAACAGGTGAAGCCGAGATCGTTGGCCTTGCTGAGCTGGCGACGCAACACATGGCGCGGGTCCGCCCACGACGGCGAGCCGTCGGGCATCGTGATGTCGCAGAACATCCGGGCCGAGTGGTGGTGACCGGAACTGGTGGTCCACGGCAGCACCTGAAAGGTCGACGGGTCGGGGTTTGCGACAGTGTCGGCCTCTGAGATCCGGGCGAAGCCCTCGATCGAGGAGCCGTCGAAGCCGATACCCTCCTCGAAAGCGCCTTCGAGTTCGGCCGGGGCGATCGCGACCGACTTGAGGTAGCCGAGCACGTCGGTAAACCACAGCCGGACGAAACGGATATCCCGTTCCTCCAGCGTGCGCAGCACGAATTCCTTCTGCCGATCCATACCTCGAACAGTATGCACTGCCAGTGAATTCTGTGTTACCGAAGGCTTAGTTCTGGTGGTGTTCTGTTCGCGACGCCGTTAGCGATTAACCGAGCCGCCCAGCATCAACACCGGACATTGTTGGGCGGCGGCACGCGATCGACGAGAAAGCGCACGACCGCGGTGTCGACACAGCGATCACCGTTGAACACCGCAGTGTGCTGGGTGCCTTCGTAGGTGATCAGCGGCGCACCGAGTTCGCGGGCCAGGTCAACGCCGGCCTCATATGGCGTGGCGGGGTCATGCGTGGTGGACACCACGACGATCGTGCCGGGCGCCGCCGGTGCCGCCGGATGCGGCGACGAGGTGGCCGGAACCGGCCACAGCGCGCACAGATCGCGCGGGGCGAACCCGGTGAACTGCCCATAGCTCAGAAATGGTGCCACCTGGCGGATGCGTCGGTCGGCCTCCACCCAGTCCGCCGGACTGGTCGGCGACGGGGCGTCGACACAGCGGACCGCGTTGAATGCGTCCTGGGAGTTGTCGTAATGACCGTCCTCGTCGCGGGCAAAGTAGTCGTCGGCGAGCAGCAGCAGGTCTTTGGCATCGGTGCCGCGCTGCAGTCCGAGCAGCCCGCTGGTCAGATACTTCCAGTACTGCGGGGTGTAGAGGGCGTTGATGGTCCCGGTGATCGCGTCCGCGTAGCTCAGCCCGCGCGGGTCCGCCGTTTTGGCCGGAGTGACGGCCAGCGGATCGACCAGTTCGTGGTAGCGGCTGACCCAATTGGCCGGATCGGTGCCCAGCGGACAGGCCGGCGATCGGGCGCAGGTAGCCGCATAGTCGTTGAACGCGACCTGGAAGCCGGCCTGCTGCTTGATGTTCTCCTCGATCGGTCCGACGTTCGGGTCGATGGCCCCATCGAGCACCATGGCCCGCACCTGGCCGGGAAACCGTTCGACGTAGGCGGTGCCCAGTTCGGTGCCGTAGCTGAATCCGAGGTAGTTGATCTGTTCGTCGCCCAACGCCCGACGGACCATGTCCATGTCCCGTGCGACGGACGCGGTGCCCACGTTTTTCAGAAACGGCGCACCCATCCGATTGAGGCATGCAGCCGCCAGTTGCCGGTTGAGCTGCTCGACATGGGCCACACCGGCCGGGCTGTAATCGACCATCGGTTCGCGCCGCCAGGCGTCGAAGTCGGCGTCGGTGCGGCAGCGCAGCGTCGGGGTGGAGTGGCCGACCCCTCTCGGGTCGAACCCGACCAGGTCGAAGCGCCGGGTGACTTCACCGTCCGCCAGCGCCGGTGCCATCGCGGCCACCAGGTCGACCGCCGACGCGCCCGGTCCCCCCGGATTGACCAGCAGCGATCCGATCCGCGGGCCGCTTGCCGGAATCCGGATCAACGCGAGCCGGGCCTGTTCGCCGCCGGGATTGTCGTAGTCGACCGGGACCGCGACGGTAGCACAGCGCGCCCTGGGGATATCGCCGGTGTCGGCCACAAACCGGCTGCAGCTGCCCCAGGTCAGAACCGGCGCCAGGGAGGGTTGCGCTGCGGCCGGGCCCGGTGCCTGGCCGCTGTCGGATTCCGGGGTGGCGTGTGCTGGTGCGACGGCCGTCGACGCCAGGCCAAGTGCCAGCAGCGCTGAGCTCAGCCGTCTCATGCGCCACATGGGTCTCAATAGTTGCACGAGTCGGGCGCCGCCGGCGATGCCCGCAGGTCACACCTTGGTCTCGTTATCGCCGGCGCGGTCTTAGCATCGGGCGCCCTTCGGCGGCACGGTGCCGTTGATCAGATAAGCGGTCACATAGTCGTCGACGCAACTGTTGCCTTGGAAGACCACCGTGTGTTGGGTCCCGTCGAAGGTGAGCAGCCTGCCGTGCAGCTGTTTGGCAAGGTCGACACCCGCTTTGTACGGTGTCGCGGGGTCGTGGGTCGTCGAGACCACCACGGTGCGTGGCAACCCGGGCGCCGAGATGGTGTGCGGATCACTGGTCGGCGGCACCGGCCAGAAGGCGCAGGTGCCCAACGGCGCGTCGCCGGTGAACTTCCCGTAACTCATAAACGGCGCGATCTCACGCACGAGACGATCCTCTTCGACGACCTTGGCGTGGCTTTTGATCGGCGGCTGATCGACGCAATTGATCGCTACCCTGGCGTCGCTGGCGTTGGTGTAGTGCCCCTTGGCATCGCGACGCATATACATGTCGGCCAGCAGCAGCATGGCGTCGCCGCGGTCGCTTTTCAGCTCGGTCAGCCCGGTGGTCAGGTAATGCCACAACGCCGGCGAATACAGCGCCATGATGGTGCCGACGATGGCATCGCTGTAGCTCAGCCCACGCGCGTCGTTGGTCTTCGCCGGCCTGCCGATCATCGGGTTGTCGGGATCGACCAGCTTGTCCACCAGGCTGTGGTAGACCTCGACGGCTTTCGCCGGGTCGGTGCCCAGCGGGCATTCCGGTGACTTGGCGCAGTCGGCGGCGTAGTCGTTGAACGCATCCTGGAATCCCTTGGCTTGCCGCAGGTCTGCCTGCATCGGGTCAGTGTTCGGGTCGATGGCGCCGTCGAGGATCATCGCCCGCACGTTTCGCGGATAGGCCTCGGCGTAGGCAGAACCGATCCGGGTCCCATACGAATAGCCGAGGTAGGACAGTTTGTCGTCGCCGAGCCCCTTGCGGATGGCATCCAGATCCCGAGCGACATTGACCGTTCCGACGTTAGCCAGGAACTTCTTGCCCATCTTGTCCACGCAGCGAGCGACGTAGGCCTTGGTCTCGTCCTCGATATGCGCCACCCCCGCCGGGGTGTAGTCGACCTGCGGCTCAGCCCGCAGCCTGTCGTTTTCGGTGTCGGAGTTGCACCAGACCGCCGGCCGCGACGACGCAACGCCGCGCGGGTCGAACCCGACCAGGTCGAACCGCTCGCGCACCCGCGGCGGCAGCGAACCCACCATGCTCAGTGCCGCCTCGACACCGGACTCTCCCGGCCCACCAGGGTTGATCACCAACGAACCGATCTTGTGCCCGGTCGCCGGGAATCGGATCATCGCCAAGGTTGCCGCGCCCCCGCTGAGGTCGTTGTAGTCGACCGGGACGGCGATCTTGCCGCATTGCGCGCCCGCCGGGAGTTTCACCGCCGGACCGTCGGTGATGACGTGGCACCCGCCCCACTCCACCGGGTTGCCGATTTTCGGTCCGGTGAGCACCGCACGTCCGGCGACGACGCGGGTACAGCTTGCCAGCGTGACCACGATCACGGCCATCGAGATCCACATCAGCAATGTGCGCGCGATCGTTTCGCGGCGAGACAGCCCCATGCTCACCTATGCTGCCATGGCTTGCGACCGGGCTGCCGTAACCGCAAGACACGTGGCGATCGCCAGCGCGGCCCAGTCAGTCCAGCCGGGCCTACCCGGGCGCAACGGATCGGCGCCAGTGAGTTTCAGCCGCTGACACGCAGCAGTTCTTCCATGCCGACGGCGAAGCCGTCAGCCAGCTCCCACAGGTCCGGCACCAACTCGGGGCAGGCGATCAGCCCGACGTCGAGTTTGCCGTTCAACGACATCACGGTGACGTTGAGGCCCACGCCGTGAAAAATCGGACCCAGCGGATACATCGCCCTGACCTGGCAGCCCAGCAAATACAGCGGCATTTGTGGACCTGGCACGTTGGAGATCACCAGGTTGTACACCGGCCGGCTGCGGGTCAGCCGCGTTCGGGCGTAAGCCCGCATCGCCAACCCGAACACCGCCGGGGCCGCGAACTGCGACCAATCCTGAAGAAGCGTGGCACCGATCGCGTAACTATGTTCCTTGGCGGCCGCATTCGCCTCGGCGATGGCTCTGAGGCGTTCGGCCGGGTCGGCGATCTGGGTTTCCAGCCGGGAGAACATTCCCGAGATCTGGTTGCGGCCGGGCCGATCAGATTTACCGTGCACCGACACCGGCACCATGGCCACCAGCGACGAGTCCGGCAGTTCGCCGCGGTCCAGCAGAAACTGGCGAAGCACCCCCGACACCAGCGCCATCACCACGTCGTTGACTTTGACGTCGAAGTGGTTCTTGACCTTCTTGACGTCTTCGAGATCCAGTTCTGAATAGGCGATGTTGCGGTGCCCGGTGATGCTGGCGTTGAACGGGGTCGGGGGCGCGGCGAACGGGCGCGCCATGGTTCGGCCGGTGCCCACCCGTTGCAGCGTCTTGACCACCGACGAGACCGTGCTCGGCACGACCTGCATCAGCTGCAGCGGCCGGGATGCGAATCTCACCAGGCCGGTGGTCACGATCTCTAACTGGTTGGCGCCGCCGACGCCGTTTACCGGCTCAGGCGGCGGCGCTTCGACATCGGTACTGCACAGCTGCGACATCAGATTCGCCCCGGTCACGCCGTCCACGCAGGCGTGATGCACCTTGGTCAGCACCGCCAGACGCCCACCAGCCCGGGCGTCGGTGCCTCCCACCCCCTCGATGACCCACATCTCCCATAACGGGCGGCTGCGGTCCAGTGGCAGACCGGCGATGTGACCGCAGATCTCGGACAGCTCCACCCGCCCGCCCGGCGGCGGCAGCCCAATTCGGTGTAAGTGGCGGCTGATGTCGAAGTTCTCGTCGTCAACCCACACCGGATGGTCCACATTGAGCGGGCTGTCGGCCAGCTTCTCGCGGAACTGCGGCATCGCCTTGATCCGGATTGACAACTCGTCACGCAGCCGGTCGAAGGTATAGCGGCCCGGCATCGTCGAGGTGTCTAGCTCCAAGATCGAACAGACGTGCAAAGGCTGTGACGAAGTCTCCAGATACAGAAAACTGGCGTCGAGTCCACTGAGCCGCTGCATGCGCAGATGGTATGTCCGAGAGCCGTCGCGGGCTCGCGAATCGCAGCGCAGGGCTTCGCTGTGAAAAAATCCACTGATCCGCGCGTGCATCTGCACCGGTGCAGATGGCAAACTGGCAGGGTTAGACGAGCCCGGGGACCCGGCAGGGCCACGAGGATCGACCCGACCACCATCAGGGACAGTGATGTCTGAGCAGCCCGTCTACGGTGCCCGCCGCGTTATGCCAGCTGCCGACGCGCCGCGGACCAAGATCCGCATCCACCATCTGCACAAGATGAAGGCCGAGGGCCACAAGTGGGCCATGCTCACGGCTTACGACTACTCCACCGCCCGGATCTTCGACAAGGCCGGCATTCCGGTGCTGCTGATCGGCGACTCGGCCGCCAACGTGGTCTACGGCTACGACACCACCGTGCCGATCTGTATCGAGGAGCTGATTCCGCTGGTTCGCGGGGTCGTGCGGGGCGCTGCCCACGCTCTCGTCGTCGCCGACCTGCCGTTCGGCAGCTACGAGACGGGAGCAATCGCCGCATTGGCCAGCGCCACCCGGTTCATGAAGGAGGGCGGCGCGCACGCGGTGAAACTCGAGGGCGGCGAGCGGGTAACCGAGCAGATCGCCGCCCTGACCGCTGCCGGGATCCCGGTGATGGCACACATCGGGTTCACCCCGCAAAGCATCAACGGCTTCGGCGGCTTCCGGGTGCAGGGCCGCGGTGAGGCCGCCGAACAGATCGTCGCCGACGCGATCGCCGTGGCCGAAGCAGGCGCTTTTGCGGTGGTGATGGAGATGGTGCCGGCCGAGTTGGCCACCCAGATCACCGGCAAGCTGACCATCCCCACCATCGGCATCGGGGCGGGTCCCAACTGCGACGCCCAGGTGCTGGTCTGGCAAGACATGGCCGGCCTGACCAGCGGCAAGACCGCCCGCTTTGTCAAGCGGTTCGGCAACGTCGCCGACGAACTACACCGCGCTGCTACGCAGTACGCAGCAGAAGTGGCCGACGGAGCGTTTCCCGCCGACGAGCACTGCTTCTAACACCGACTACCCGGCCGGGCCCGAATGGCGGCGGCCACGACCTTGTCTTACGTCCCGCTCGCCGGATATGGCACGCTTGACGCCGATCCCGACGACGGAGGCGTCAATGGCTGCCAAGGCTGCGAATATGTCGCGCCATGTGGAAGTCGAGCGCAAATTCGACGTTGACGAGTCCACGCTGTCCCCGTCATTTGCGGGCCTAACCGCGATCACCCGGATCGAAAAGCAACCGACGCAGACGCTGCATGCGGTGTACTTCGATACGCCGGGGCGTGATCTGGCCGCCAAACGCGTTACGTTGCGCCGCCGCAGCGGCGGCTCGGATGCCGGATGGCATCTAAAGTTGCCGGCCGGACCCGACGCCCGCACGGAGATTCGGGCTCCGCTGGGTGCGGCGGACGCCGACCGGGATCGCGTACCCGAGGAGTTACGAGACGTGGTAGCGGCGATCGTGCGGGATCGCCCGCTGCGGCCGGTCGCGCAGATCACCACCAACCGCGACGTCCACCTACTCTGCGGCCAAGACGGCGCGGTGCTGGCCCAGTTCTGCGATGACGAGGTCTGCGCGAGCCTGGCCGAACCCGCCGAGGAGGTACAGCGATGGCGGGAGTGGGAACTCGAACTCGTCGGGCCCGACGCGGCCGGGAACAGCGAGCTGCTGGACCGGCTAAGCAACCGGCTACTCGACGCCGGCGCCACACCGTCCCGGCATGCCTCCAAGCTGGCGCGGGTGCTCACCGACACCGCGCTGCCGCACCCGCCGGCCCGGCCGGCCGACCCGCTACGCCGGGCGGTGGCCGAGCAGATCGATGAGCTGCTGGTGTGGGATCGGGCGGTGCGGGCCAACGCAGACGACGCGGTCCACCAGATGCGGGTGACCACCCGCAAGATCCGCAGCCTGCTGCGGGTCTCTCCGGACACCTTCGGCCTGGCCGACCAGACCTGGATCCTCGACGAACTTCGCGAGCTGGCCGCGGTGCTGGGTCTCGCCCGCGACGCCGAGGTGCTGGCCATGCGCTACCAGCAGGCCCTGGACCGGCTGCCGCCGGAACTGGTGCGGGGCCCGATCCGGAAACGCCTGGTCGACGGGGCGCGGCGGCGGTATCGAACCGGGCTGCAGCGATCGCTCACCGCGCTGCGCTCGCAGCGCTACTTCCGGCTGCTCGACGCGTTGGATGCGCTGGTAACCAGCGCACCACCCCTGCGCAACCCCGAGCCGCCGCCGGTGAACCTCGACGCTGCCTACAATCATGTGCGCAAGGCGGCCAAGGCCGCGGCCCGAGCCCCCGAAGCGGACCGTGACAAGGCGTTGCACCGGACGCGCATCAGCGCCAAGCGACTGCGCTACACCGCGGCGGCTACCGGAGCGACGAAGGTGGCCGAGCAGGCCAAGGCCATCCAGACGTTGCTCGGTGACCATCAAGACAGCGTGGTCAGCCGCGAGCACCTGCTTCGGCAGGCCGATGCCGCCCACGCCGCAAGGGAGGACACCTTCACCTACGGTCTGCTCTACCAGCAAGAGGCGGACCTGGCCCAACACTGTCGCGAGCAGCTCGATGCGGCCCTGCGCAAGCTCGACAAGGCAGCGCGAAAGGTTCGGCGCTAAGCCGAACCGGCGGCAACGCGGACGAGTTGGCCTGTAAGCCGGATTCTGTTCCGCGCCGTCATTCCTGGCGGCGCGGCGGCGACCATCCATCTGGACACACCGTCACCGGGTGCCTCAAGCGGCCTACCCGCAGGCTCGGGCGAGCAACCCTCGGACGCCTGCACGGCCACACCGCAGTGCGGCCTTCTTGGCCTTGCTTCGGGTGGGGTTTGCCAAGCCATTCCGGTCACCCGGAATGCTGGTGCGCTCTTACCGCACCGTTTCACCCTTACCACCGCAATGGTGGCGGTCTGTTTTCTGTGGCACTTTCCCGCGAGTCACCTCGGATTGCCGTTAGCAATCACCCTGCTCTGTGAAGTCCGGACTTTCCTCGACTCGCCGGTGAACCGCGCGAGCCGCGGCCGCCCGGCCAACTCGTCCGCGTTGATCACGGTACTCGCTACCGGATATCCGGGCCAGCAGCAGCCTACGCGGCATGCAATCTCGTCAGCGTCATCCCGATGGTGGTTTCCATCTCGCTGACGTCGATCCGCCACGATGGTCTCGCCAGGGGCGGGGCGGTGGACTGATAGTGCGCTCCGGTCGGCGTCGTGAATTGGGCCGTGTGCCTATTCATTTGGTCGACACCTGTGTTAACTCGCCAGCCGGCAGCTTCTTTGGCGTAGTTGCATCGCTCGCACTCGCCCAGACCGTTGTCGGCTGTCGTGGCACCGCCGCGACGATGAGGCACGGCGTGGTCGCGGTGGCGGATCGGCGCATCGCAATATGGAGTTCGGCACCGCTGATCGCGTAGCCCGATGAAGGCGGCCAGGCCGCGCGGGAACAGCCGCGCCCGTGACTCCATCGCTACCAGCGCTCCAGATCGGGGATGGGCATACAGGCGGCGCAATGTCGCCCGCGACCGCGAGTCACTGACGGCGGATGCGACCAGTCTGCGGGCGATTTCCGCTGGAATCGGGCCATACCCACAGATATCTGCCGCGCTGTCGTCGCCACCCAGCAGTGTTTCGTCCGAGAGCACCAGATTGACTGCGATCGACGTCGCCGCCGCCGCAGCGCGCCCGGTGACCCGCTCGACCAGCGTGTCGGCCATCACCTGGCCGCGGGAGCGGTCGTCGAAGGTGGTGTCCGCCGCACGACGCAGTGCCGCGTAAACCGAGACCCCTTGGGCGACGGGTAACAGCGCCGTCAGGTAGGTCATGGTGTCGGGCGCGGGTCTAATGGTCACCGTGCGCTCGGTCTCGGCTTTTGCGGACCGCTCGACGACGGCGTGGGGATCCAGCCGGTAAGCGATGGCCCTGGCGGCCGCGACCACCCGCGCATCCCCCATACCCTCGAGATCCGACGGCTCACCGCAGAGCTCGACGTCAAGGGCGCGGCGGTCCTCGACGTCCAAACACGCGCTCTCGCGGACGATCAGCGTGGCACGCCACTCCGAGAGGACGCCGCCTTCCAGGGCAGCGAGGGTATGTGGCATCTCGTGAACCAGAGCCTTGGCGAGCCCGAGATGCCGACTGCCGCGGGCCGGTGAATCCCGGCGTGCCAGCGCGACCTCGCTGGCTACGCCGCGACCCCGCCGCGCGGCCGGCATCCCCGCCGCGGCCTCGGCGGCGCGTCGCCGGGCATCCAAGGCGGCCGCCGCCCGAGCCTGACCGGCAGCAGCCGCCGATTTCATTCGTTCCAGCTCGGCAATGCGCCCGACCAGCGCCGATTCGTCGGCGGTTCGGTCAAGCACAGCTAATGTTTCGAACATACATTCGATTGTACCCCGCTGCGCGGACACTGTCTATCGTGACAACGGTGGGGACACCCAACAGATGGCAGAAGCGCGTCGACGCCGCCGACTGGAATGCCATCGCCGCAGCCGTCAACGGCCACGGCGGCGCGCTGCTTCCCCGGCTGCTCACCCGCGCCGAAGCCATGCAGCTGCGCCGGCTTTATAAAAGCGACGAGCTGTTCCGCGCCACGATCGACATGCAGCAGCGCCGCTACGGCTCGGGGCAGTACCGGTATTTCCACGCCCCTTATCCCGAGCCGGTCGAGCGGCTCAAGCAGGCGCTGTATCCGCGGCTGTTGCCAATCGCCCGGGATTGGTGCGCCAAGCTCGGCCGCGACGCGCAGTGGCCGGACAGCCTCGACGAGTGGCTCCGGATGTGTCACGCCGCCGGCCAGGCCAGGTCAACGGCGCTGCTGCTGAGATACGGGCCCGAAGATTGGAACGCACTGCATCGAGACCTCTACGGGGACTTGGTGTTTCCGCTTCAAGTAGTGATCAACCTGAGCGATCCGGATACCGAATACACCGGTGGCGAGTTCCTGCTGGTCGAACAACGGCCGCGGGCGCAATCCCGCGGCACCGCAATTCAGCTGCCGCAGGGCCACGGCTATCTGTTCACCACCCGCGACCGGCCGGTGCGATCAACTCGTGGCTGGTCGACATCGCCGGTACGTCATGGTCTTTCCGTTGTCCGCTCCGGCGAGCGCTACGCGCTCGGACTCATCTTTCACGACGCCGCCTGACCGCCCACCCGCCGCAGCACGATGATGTTGTCGCTGAGGGTCGCGGGCTGACCGTCGGGTCCGATCGTCTCCCGTTCGGCCGTCTCCACCCGCACCCGCTCCCAGCGGTGCTCGTCCAGCCGAAGCGATCCGATCACCTCGTCAGCGGAGGGGAATTCGTGATGATGGTGGTTGTTGCGACGCATCCACGGCGGAGCCGCCGCATGGTCGACGATCAACAGCACGCCACCCGGTTTGACGCTTGCGGCGGCGCGGCGCAGGATCACGTCACGCTCCAGCCGCACCGGCGAATGCAGGTATTGCGCCGACACCAGGTCGAAGGTCCCGTCCGGGAAGCTTTCGCTCAGGTCATGGCGCTGGAAATCGATGCGGTCCAGCACGTTTCGTTCAGTAGCCGCGGCTGCTGCGCGCTGCAGCGCAGTCTCCGAAATATCCACGGCTACCACGTGCCAGCCGTTTTCAGCCAACCACAGCGCATCGGCGCCCTCTCCACAACCCAGGTCGAGCGCCGATCCGGGCGTCATGCCGGCAGCCACCTCCACGAGGCGTGTGTTGACCCGCCCACTCCATACTCGATCCGCGCCGGCGTAGCGCTCCTCCCAGAACTGCCGCGCCTGATCTGTTCCGATGTCCATGCCACCAGCTTGCAAGCCAGCGTGCCAGGTGGCAACCGAATTTGCCAGCTCCGCGCCAGCCAGCAACGGCTAGCAGCCCCAGTCCGTTGCGCCCCGCGTCGCCGGGCTACAAATAGCTGGTCTGGTTGACCAACCGCACCGAAGACGCTCCATCGGCGTAGAACTCGGCGATACTCAGCGACGCCAGGTCCAGGTGCAACCGGTACAGGATGCCGGCCCCGGCGTCCAAAGCGAGCCTCAGCAGCATCTTGATCGGGGTGACGTGCGACACCACCAGCACCGTCGTGCCGCCGTGCTCGTCGACGATCCGGTCCCGGGCCCGTAGCACGCGCTGGTGCACCGAATCGAAACTCTCCCCGCCCGGCGGTGCGGTGCTGGTGTCGCGCAGCCATCGCCGGTGCAGCTCGGGATCGCGTTGCGCGGCCTCGGCGAAGGTCAGCCCCTCCCAGGCGCCGAAATCGGTTTCGACGAGGTCGTCGTCGATGATCACGTCCAGGCCCAGCGCCTTGCCGGCCATCGTCGCAGTGTCATAGCAGCGCTGCAGCGGCGAGCTAAGAACAGCGGCTATTGCGCCGCGTTGCGCGATGTAGCGCGCCGCCGCGTCGGCCTGCTGGCGGCCCAGTTCGGTCAGCGCCGGGTTGCCGCGACCCGAATAGCGCCGCCCTACCGACAACTCGGTCTGGCCGTGACGCAGCAGCACCAGCCGGGTGGCCGCGCCGCGCGCCCCGGTCCAGCCCGGTGCCACAGCAGGCTCGGATTCCCGGGCGCCGGTAACAGGATCCTCAGCCTGCGCGGCGGCGTTCATCGCCTCGTTGGCCAGCCGATCGGCGTACGAATTCTGCGCGCGCGGCACCCAGGTGTAGCGGATGCTGTCGAATCGCGACGCCAGCGCAGCGGCCTCGGCATGCAGTGCCGCCAGATCGGGATGTTTGACCCGCCACCGCCCCGACATCTGCTCCACCACCAGCTTGGAGTCCATCGCCACCGCGACCTCGGATGCGCCCAGCCGCGCCGCCTCCGCCAGACCGGCGATCAGGCCCCGGTATTCAGCGACGTTGTTGGTGGCGCGGCCGATCGCTTGCTTGCTCTCGGCCAGCACGGTGGTGCGGTCCGCCGTCCACACCACCGCTCCGTATCCGGCGGGTCCGGGATTGCCGCGGGACCCGCCGTCGGCCTCGACGATAACTTTCACCGCCCGGATTCCTCGACGCGCAAAAGGATTGCGCCGCATTCCGGGCAACGCAGCACGTCGTCGTCGTCGGCCGCGGCGATTCGGGCCAGCTCACCGCGGTCGATTTCGAGCCGGCAGGCGCCGCAGCGTCGCTCCAGCAGTCGTGCGGCGCCCGGTCCTCCGCCCGCCCGCTGACGTTCATACAGCGCGGCCAGCTCGGGTTTCAGCGCCGCAGTCAGTTCCTCGCGCCGGGACGAGCGCTGCCGACGTATCTCATCGATCTCGGCCAATGCGTTGTCTCGAGCCTGTTTAGCGCTGGTCAGTCCGGCCTGCAGATCGTCGAGCGCCGCCAACTCGGCAGTCTGCTGATTCTGCAGCTCCTCGCGGCGCTCCATCACCTCCAGCAACGAATCCTCCAGACTGGCTTGGCGCCGCTGCAGCGTGTCCAGCTCGTGTTGCAGCTCGGTTAGTTGCTTGGCGTCTGCCACCGAGCCCAGCAGCGCGCGGTCGCGATCTTCGCGTTGGCGAACTGCGTCGATTTCGGATTCGTATCGCGCTACTTGCGTATCCAAGTCTTCCAACGCGATGTGGATGGTCGCCAGCCGATCGGCGACGACAGCGTGTTCGGCCTGCACCCGGTCATAGTCCTGCTGTTCGGGCAAATGACTCGCCCGATGCGCGATCCGAGCCAGTTCGCCGTCCAACTCTGCCAATTCGAGCAGCGAACGCTGTTGTGTTAGATCGGCTTTCATTATGGCCGGTCTCCCACGGCATCGGCGACGTTCCACGGATCGGTCCGGATCGAACACACCCGCACCGGCAAGGCGGTTCCAAAGACCGACGCTAACGCCTCGGCGGCCTGACGGCACCAAGGGTATTCGCTGGCCCAGTGGGCCACATCGATGAGAGCTGCCCCGGAAACGCGGCGGTGCTCGTCGGCCGGATGGTGGCGCAGATCGGCGGTAACGTAGGCGTGCACATCGGCGGCCGCGGCAGCGTGCAGCAACGAGTCGCCGGCGCCGCCGCATACCGCCACCCGCGACACCGGCATCTGCGGGTCGCCCGCGGCCCGCACCCCCCAGGTCGTCTGCGGCAGACTATCTCGAACTCGGGAAACGAAGACCCGCAACGGTTCTGGCTTGGGTAACGCGCACACACGACCTAACCCGGCATTACCCGGCGGCGGTGCCAGCGCGATGATGTCGAACGCCGGCTCTTCGTACGGGTGTGCGGCGCGCAGCGCGGCGAGCACCTGGCCTCGCGCGCGTGCCGGTGCGACGGCCTCCACCCGGTCCTCGACCACCTTCTCGACGGCGCCGACGCTGCCGATCGCCGGGGACGCCCCGTCTCGTGGCAGGAACTGGCCGGTGCCGGTGACACTCCAGCTGCACTGCGCATAGTCGCCGATCTCTCCCGCGCCGGCCACGAAGATCGCTGCCCGCACTGCGTCGGCGTGCTCAGGCGGCACGAAGATCACCCACTTGTCCAGGTCGGCAGCCGTGGTTTGCGGTTCGAGCGTCGATTCGACAGTCAGCCCGAGCGCCTGCGCCAACGCGTCGGAGACGCCGGGCGACGCCGCGTCGGCGTTGGTATGTGCGGTGAACAGTGAACGGCCCGAACGGATCAGGCGGTGCACCAGGGCACCCTTGGCCGTGTTGGCCGCAACCGTGTCCACCCCGCGCAGCAGCAGCGGATGATGGGCCAGCAACAGCCCGCGTTCAGGAACGTCGTCGACAACCGCGGCGGTGGCGTCGATGGCGATCGTCACCGAACTCAACACGTCGTCGGGATCTCCGCACACCAGGCCGACCGAATCCCACGGCTGCGCCAGCCGCGGCGGGTAGGCCGCATCCAGCACCTCGATGACGTCGGCCAGCCGCACGGTCACAAGCGCCGCTCCTGCTCATAGCCGGCGGTCACGGCAGTATCTCCCGCAACGCCTCGACCAGCACCGGCCAATCCGGGCGCACTGCGGCCCGCAGATACTGCCCGTCCAGGCCGACGAATGTGTCACACCGCCGCACCGCAATACCTCTGGCGTGCAGGTGCTTGCGAACCAGTTCGGCGTCGCCGACAGTGAACAGCACGAATGGCGCCCGGCCGTCGACCACGTCGACACCCAGCGCCTGAAGCCCGGCCACCAGCTCGGCACGCAACGTCGCCAGCCGCTCGGCGCCTGCGCGCGCCTCAGCCACCGCGTCGGGCGCACAACAGGCCGCGATGGCGGCCAACTGCAAAGTGCCCAGCGGCCAATGTGCCCGTCGAGAGGTCAGCCGCGCCAGCAGTTCCGGCGCACCCAGGCCGTAGCCCACCCGCAGCCCGGCCAGTGACCAGGTCTTGGTCAGACTGCGCAGCACCAGCACATCGGGCAGCCGGTCACCGGCCAGCGACTCGGGCTCCCCCGGCACTGAATCGATGAAAGCCTCGTCGACCACCAAGACCCGTCCGGGTCGACGCAGCGCCAGGAGTTGCTCGCGGGTATGCAACACCGAGCTCGGGTTGGTCGGATTGCCCACCACGACGAGGTCGGCATCATCGGGCAGCTGCGCGCCCGGCAAGCCGAACGGAGGTTTCACGACGACATGACGCACCGGGACACCGGAGGCGCTCAACACCGCGTACGGCTCGGTGAACGACGGCGCGATCAGCGCCGCCAGCCTCGGACGCAGGTTGGCCAGCAGAGCGAACCCTTCGGCGACCCCGGCCAGCGGCAACACCTCGTCGATGGCCCGACCATGGCGGCCGGCGACGGCGCGGACCGCGGCCCGCTGGTCGTCGCCGCCCGGATAACGGGCCAGGTCCGGCAGCCGCTCGGCAAGCCGCCGCACCAGCCACGATGGCGGTTGAGCAGCACGCACGTTGACGGCGAAATCCAGCATGCCGGGCCCGGCGGCCTGATCTCCGTGGTAGCGCACGTCCACCGCCGCACTCCGATCCAGACTCGCCACGCCTCAAACAGTAACGGTCTCGCCGGGAACGAAGTCAGGCCGTCACAGACAATCGGGGACGTCAGGGACAATGAACACGTGGCAGTCATGCGCTGCGCCGGTTCGCGGCGCACATCGTCGCCGGGTCGACCGCACCCGGTGCTCGTCGACCCCGGCGGCACTCTCGCGCCGGTCGCCGACTTGGGGAGGGCGTTAGGTGCTTGACCCGCGGCTGCACGTCACGTTCATCTGCACCGGCAACATCTGCCGGTCGGCGATGGCCGAAAAGATGTTTGCCCACCAGATCAGCCAGCGCGGTCTGCAGGACGCGGTGCGGGTGACCAGCGCGGGAACCGCCGGCTGGCATATCGGCGCGCGCGCCGACGAGCGGGCCGGCCGAGTCCTGCGCGCCCATGGCTATCCCGCGGATCACTGTGCGGCGCAGATCGGCAACGACCACCTCGAGGCCGACCTGGTGGTGGCGCTGGCCCGCAACCACGTCCGGCAACTCCACGAGCTGGGGGTCGACGCCGATCGGATCCGCATGCTGCGATCGTTCGACCCGCGCTCCGGCGCGCATGTGCTCGACGTCGATGATCCTTACTACGGCGACCATGACGATTTCGAAGCGGTCTTCGCCACCATCGAGGCCGCGCTGCCTGGTCTGCACGACTGGGTCGACGACCGGCTTGCGCAGAATGGGCACCGCTGATGCGGCGGCTGGCGTTCCTGGCGCGTCCCGGCTGGCTGGCGCTGGCCGTGGCGGTAGTGGCGTTCACCTATTTGTGTTTTTCCGTGCTGGCGCCCTGGCAGCTGGGGAAGAATTCCCGCACGTCGCGGGAGAACAAGCAGATCGAGCAGTCGCTGACAGCCGCCCCTGTTCCGCTGACAACATTGTTGCCGCAGCAGGATTCGTCAGCTCCCGACACACAGTGGCGTCGGGTCACGGCCACCGGCCATTATCTTCCGCAAGCGCAGGTACTGGCCCGCCTGCGGGTTGTCGGCGGAGATCCGGCATTCGAGGTGCTGGTGCCGTTCGTCGTCGACGGCGGGCCCACCGTGCTGGTCGACCGCGGCTACGTGCGCCCCGAGCAGGGCTCGCGGGTGCCCGCGATCCCCGGGCCGCCGACGCAGACGGTGACGATCACAGCGCGGTTGCGTGACTCAGAACCGCCGGCACCCGGTAAAGAACCATTCATCAAAGATCATGTCCAACAGGTGTATTCAATCAACACCGGCCAGGTGTCTGCGCTGACCGGGGTGCCGCTGGCCGGATCGTACCTGCAACTCGTCGACAACCAGCCCGGCGGTCTCGGCGTGGTCGGCGTGCCCCACCTGGACGCCGGGCCGTTCTTGTCCTACGGCATCCAGTGGATCTCGTTCGGCATCGTCGCGCCGATCCTGCTGGGATACTTCGTCTACGCCGAGATGCGGGCCCGCCGCGCGGACAAAGGCCGGCCGACCGCACCAACCGGCCCGCGGACCGTCGACGAGAAACTCACCGACCGCTACGGTCGGCGGCGCTGAACCGTGCCCGGCTTCTTCTGCGCCTGCCCAACAAGCCGCCGTGTCCCCAGGCCGGCGCCGACACACAACAGCGTGGCCGCAATCTGCACCACCCGGGAGAGCAGCACCGCCCGGCGCAAGTCGGACACCGACGGTGGCGGTCCCGCGCCCAAGGTGGGCCGGATCTGTAGTTGGTAGTGGTAGTGAGTCGGTCCGCCCAGCCGTACCGCCAACGCCCCGGCGAACGCCGCCTCGACGACACCGGCGTTGGGACTGGGATGCCGGCCCGCGTCGAAGAAGCAGGCCCGCACCGCGCCCGCGCACGAACCCGCGACGACTGGCGCGCACGCCGCTACCAGCGCCGCGGTCATCCGCGCAGGGACGTAGTTGGCCACGTCGTCCAACCGTGCCGCGGCCCAACCGAACCGGACGTAGCGCGGCGAACGGTGTCCGACCATGGAGTCCAACGTGTTGACGGCGCGATACCCCAGCACCGCGGGAGCTCCGCCGACGACCGCCCAGAACAGTGGCGCCACGTGCGCATCGGAGGTGTTCTCGGCGACCGATTCGACCGCCGCGCGGGTCAGGCCGTCGGCGTCGAGCAGCATGGGGTCTCGGCCACACAGCGACGGCAGTAGCCGCCTGGCGGCATCCACGTCGTCGCCGCCCAGCAGCTCCGCCATCGCCAGCCCCGTGCGCGCCAGTGACGTCCCACCCAGCGATACCCACGTGGCCGCCGCCGTCACGGTAACCGACCACAGCCAACCACGGCGGTCGGCGCAGCGCTGCAGTGCAGCGCCGAGGAGGCTCACGCTGCCAACCAGTACGCCGACGTGCAGCACACCGGCAACCCGGCTGTCGCGGTAGGTGATCCGCTCCGCCGCTCTGGCCGCCGCGCCGAACCCGGCGACCGGATGCCCAGCGCGCGGATCGCCGAACGCGAGGTCGGCGACGTAACCGGCCGCTACGCCGAGCAGTCGGGACACCGCGAACATATCGGCAGCGTCGCACACGTGGTCTGCCCGGTCCATCCGCCAGCAGCGGTCCGCGGCGTGATTGCCACGGGTTTGTTGGCTACGCGGATATAGCGAGCACCACGATAGCGATCATGCACAGCACGGCCAGGACAAACCATGGCTCCAGAAAGATACGCTCGCGCGGACTAGTCTGCGTGCGCGAGGATTTCGCCAGATGTGTCGTGTGTTCGGGCGTCAATTGTGAAGTCACGCCTCAAGGATTCACAATCTCTCGACGACGGTAAATGTGTTACTCGCCTCATCTGCGCCGTATTGCGTTGCAGATCACTTACGCGCGATTCTTGCTCGTCGAACGCAGAGCACTACCCGCGGTTCGTAGTGGGCGCGGACGGGATCGAACCGCCGACCGCTGGTGTGTAAAACCAGAGCTCTACCACTGAGCTACGCGCCCGTGCCGCGCACGCTACCCCCCGGAGGCCCGGCGCCCAAAACGGCGGACATACGCCGCGACCGTGCAGATTCGTACGCGCCATGCGGCGTGTCGGCAGGCAGACGCACTCTCGCGCATCACCGACACGTCAGACCTTCAACGCCGCCAGCGCCTCGGTCCACAGCTGCTGGTCGCGCGCTTCACCGGGCTGCTTCATCTCCGCGAACCGGATGACCCCGGACCGGTCGATAGCGAAGGTGCCGCGGTTGCAGTATCCGGCCTCGTCGTTGAACACACCGTAGGCCTGGCTGACCGCGCCATGCGGCCAGAAGTCGGAAAGCACCGGAAACAAAAACCCGCTTTCAGTCGCCCATACCTTGTGCGTGGGTGGCGGCCCCACCGAAATGGCCAGCACCGCGCTGTGGTCGTTCTCGTAGTCGGGCAGGTGATCGCGCACCTGGTCGAGTTCGCCTTGGCAGATCCCGGTGAACGCGAGCGGGAAGAACACCAGCAGCACATTCTTTGCGCCGCGGTAGTCGCGCAGCGTCACCGGCTGCTGGTTTTGGTCGCGCAGCGTGAAGTCCGGCGCCGTCGTACCGACGGTGAGCATCAGCGCCGACCCGCCCGCGACTTGGGCTGCACCAACCTGCTGGCGCTCCAATCGCCGAGGCTCACCGAGGAGGTCGGCATCAAGCCCGCGGTGGGCGCCGATTCGGCGATCTCGGCGGGCAGCACATGGCCCGGCCTGCCAGTCTTGGGGGTCAGCACCCAGATCACACCATCCTCGGCCAGCGCAGTGGTCGCGTCCATCAACGTGTCCACCAGGTCGCCATCACCGTCACGCCACCACAACAGCACGACGTCGACGACCTCGTCGGTGTCCTCGTCGAGCAATTCGCCACCGCACGCGTCCTCCACGTCGGCGCGGATGTTGTCGTCGGTGTCCTCGTCCCAGCCCCACTCCTGGACAACCTGGCCTTTCTGAACGCCCAGTTTGCGGGCGTAACTCGGGGCGTCACCCGCCGCCATTACCGTGCGACCCTCCCTTTCAGCTTCTTTACTCTTCCAGGCTTAGCACGCGCTGCGATGCGCACTATCGTCGCACAGCCGGGCCCACCTGACACGCCTGCGTCAGGACGCGCCGCGCCGGGCGCCGAAGCCGACGTGCCGACACCGCAGGCGCAGTTCACAGAGCTGCGCGGCACGACCGCTTCGCTTTGGTCATGGTGTCGTTGAACTGATCGATCGCGTGATTCAGCACCGACGGCGCGGGATCGGGGCTGATGGTCTTCGCTACGGTGCGGGCGGCGTCGACATACGCAGTGAGCATTTCCCGCAATTCCGACGACAGCGCATCGCTGAGACTGCCGGCAGTCAAGTCGGCGCTGTGATTGAGCGAATCTTTGGCCGGGCCTGCGGTGGCTGCGGTGCTGGCGCCGTGGTTGAGCGCATCGACGTAAGCATTCAGCTTGTCAACGGCTTCCTTGGCACTGGCGGCGAACGACAGACACGCAGTGGTCACAGCACGCTTGGTAAGTGTGGCCTGCCGCTGGGACTCCCGGACGCTCGATGTCACCAGCGATGCCGACACCGATGCCGACACCGATGCCCGGTAGGCTTGGGCCATCGCGGTATCGACGGTCGACGTGCCCTCGGTGACCGTCGTGCACCCGACGATCGCCATCAGCGCCACCGCCACACAGCCGAGCACCAGCGCGCCGACGCGTAGTCGGCGGCGTGCCGGCGTATCCGCTGCCCGCTGGCCCGCGTCGGGCTGGGTCGCGACATGCCTTCCGATCAGCACAGTCCGTGACGTTACCGGTTCATCGATTTCCCGCCGCCCAGGTGCGCCGACTGCGCGGCGCCGCGAACCGCCTCGACCGACCCTGCACCGCGGCGAACCGGTTGCGGCACGATAGAGGTACCACAACAAGCGGCTGCGACGCGACCAGCTACTCGCAGATCCACTGCCAACCGAGGACGCCAACAAAGGCGCCACAAAGGAGTAGTGAATTGACTACCGAGTTCGTGCGCCACAACCTGGCGAAAAACTCAAGCAGCGCAGGCGAACACGATCGGGTGCGAGTGATCCGCGAGGGTGTGGCGTCGTATCTGCCCGACATTGACCCCGAGGAGACGTCGGAGTGGCTCGAGTCCTTCGATGAGCTGCTGGAACGCTCGGGTCCAGCGCGGGCGCGCTACCTGATGTTGCGGCTGCTGGAACGGGCGAGCGAGCAGCGGGTGGCCATTCCGGCGCTGACGTCTACCGACTACGTCAACACCATCCCGACCGAGTCCGAACCGTGGTTCCCCGGCGACGAGGACGTCGAACGTCGCTACCGCGCGTGGATCAGGTGGAACGCCGCAATCATGGTCCATCGCGCCCAGCGCCCAGGAGTCGGTGTGGGCGGCCATATTTCGACCTATGCCTCCTCGGCCGCGCTCTACGAGGTCGGCTTCAACCACTTTTTCCGCGGCAAGTCACATCCGGGGGGCGGCGACCAGGTTTTCATCCAGGGCCACGCCTCTCCGGGGATCTACGCCCGCGCCTTCCTGGAAGGACGATTGACCGCCGATCAGCTCGACGGTTTCCGCCAGGAGCACAGTCATCCCGGCGGAGGGCTGCCGTCCTATCCGCACCCTAGGCTGATGCCCGACTTTTGGGAGTTCCCCACGGTGTCGATGGGCCTCGGGCCGATGAACGCCATCTACCAGGCTCGGTTCAACCACTACCTGTATGACCGGGGCATCAAGGACACCTCCGACCAGCATGTGTGGTGCTTTTTGGGTGACGGAGAAATGGATGAGCCGGAAAGCCGGGGTTTGCTGCATGTCGGCGCTCTCGAGGGTCTGGACAACCTGACGTTCGTGATCAACTGCAACCTGCAGCGCCTGGACGGACCGGTGCGTGGCAACGGCAAGATCATCCAGGAGCTGGAGTCGTTTTTCCGCGGGGCCGGTTGGAACGTGATCAAGGTGATCTGGGGCCGCGAGTGGGACGCGCTGCTGCATGCCGACCGCGACGGCGCACTGGTAAACCTGATGAACGTCACACCCGACGGCGACTTCCAGACCTACAAGGCCAACGACGGCGGCTACGTCCGCGAACACTTCTTCGCCCGGGATCCGCGCACGAAAGCGCTGGTAGAAAACATGACTGACCAAGAGATCTGGAACCTCAAGCGCGGCGGTCACGACTACCGCAAGGTGTATGCCGCCTATAAGGCGGCGATGGAGCACAAGGGCCAGCCGACGGTGATCTTGGCCAAAACCATCAAAGGCTACGCGCTGGGCAAACACTTCGAGGGACGCAACGCCACCCACCAGATGAAAAAGCTCACGCTGGAAGACCTTAAGGAGTTCCGAGACACTCAACGGATTCCGATTTCGGATGCCCAGTTGGAGGAGAACCCTTATCGACCGCCGTATTACCACCCGGGCCCGGACGCGCCGGAAATCCGCTACCTGCTGGACCGCCGCCGCACCCTCGGCGGCTTCCTCCCGGAGCGCCGCACCAAATCCAAGGTGCTGTCGCTGCCCGGCCGCGATACCTACCGGGCGCTGAAGGCCGGTTCGGGAAACCAGGAGGTGGCCACCACCATGGCGGTCGTCCGCACCTTCCGGGAAATCCTGCGCGACAAAGAATTCGGCAAACGTCTGGTGCCTATTATTCCCGACGAGGCCCGCACCTTCGGGATGGACTCCTGGTTCCCGTCGATGAAGATCTACAACCGCAACGGGCAGTTGTACACCTCGGTCGACGCCGATCTGATGCTGGCCTACAAGGAAAGCACCGAGGGCCAGATACTGCACGAAGGCATCAACGAGGCGGGCTCGGTGGCTTCCTTCACCGCCGCCGGCACGTCGTATGCGACACACAACGAGCCGATGATCCCGATTTACATCTTCTATTCGATGTTCGGTTTCCAGCGCACCGGCGACGGTTTGTGGGCCGCCGGCGACCAGATGGCCCGCGGCTTCCTGCTCGGCGCCACAGCGGGGCGCACCACCCTGACGGGCGAGGGGCTGCAACACGCTGACGGCCACTCCTTGCTGCTGGCCAGCGCCTACCCCGCGGTGGTCGCCTACGACCCCGCCTTCGCCTACGAAATCGCCTACATCGTGGAAAGCGGGCTGGCTCGCATGTTCGGGGAGAACCCGGAGAACGTCATGTTCTACGTCACCGTCTACAACGAGCCGTATGTGCAGCCGGCGGAGCCGGAGAACTTCGACCCGGAAGGCCTGCTGCGCGGCATCTACCGCTACCGGGCCGCCACGGAGCGCCGCGCCAACACCGCTCACCTTCTGGCCTCTGGAGTGGCGATGCCCTCGGCGCTGAAAGCCGCCGACATGCTGGCCGCGAAGTGGGATGTCGCCGCCGACGTCTGGTCGGTGACCAGTTGGAGTGAGCTCAGCCGCGACGGAATAGCCGTCGACAAACAAAAGCTCCGTCACCCGGACCACCCGGCCGGAGTGCCGTATGTGACCCGGGCCCTGTCCGGCGCGGCCGGCCCGATCGTTGCGGTCTCGGACTGGATGCGCGCGGTTCCCGAGCAGATCCGGCCTTGGGTGCCCAACACCTACGTCACTTTGGGCACCGACGGATTCGGTTTCTCCGACACGCGGTCCGCCGCCCGCCGCTACTTCAACATCGACGCCGAATCCCAGGTCGTCGCGGTGCTCGACGCACTGGCCCGTGACGGCGCAATCGATCCGTCGGTGCCGGTCGCGGCGGCTCGTGAATATCGGATCACCGAGGTGGAAGGCGCGCAGGTGCAATCCTCCGACCCCGGCCCGGGCGCGTGACCGTTGGGCTGCGGCCCGGTTTGGGGGGAAACACCAGAAGCTGGGAGTAACTTTTAGGGGTGGTCGACAACAATGCGGGGCAGTTCCGTCTGCCGCGCACGACGCTGGATCTGCTGGCCACTGTGCCAGAGTCGCTGCTGCGGCGGTTGAAGCAGTACTCGGGCCGGCTGGCCACCCAGGCTGTTGCGGCGATGCAGGAACGGTTGCCGTTCTTCGCCGAGCTGGAAGCCTCCCAGCGGGCCAGCGTCGCGCTGGTGGTGCAGACCGCGGTGGTGAACTTCTCCGAGTGGATGGCCGATCCGGGCAGCAACGTCAGCTACACCGCGCAGGCGTTCGAGCTGGTGCCCCAGGAGTTGACCCGGCGAATCGCGCTGCGCCACACCGTCGAGATGGTGCGGGTCACGATGGAATTTTTCGAGGAAGTCGTCCCGATGTTGGCCCGCTCCGAAGAACAGGTCACCGCGCTCACGGTGGGCATTTTGAAGTACAGCCGCGACCTGGCGTTCAGCGCCGCCTCGGCATACGCCGACGCGGCCGAGGCGCGCGGCGCCTGGGACAGTCGGATGGAGGCCAGCGTGGTGGACGCGGTGGTGCGCGGCGACACCGGCCCCGAATTGCTGTCCCGGGCGGCGGCGCTGAACTGGGACACCACCGCACCGGCGACGGTGGTGGTGGGTAATCCAGCGCCCGGCCGCGCAGGTGACCCCGGTCAGGCAGCCAGCCAGGACGTCCGTGATATCGCCGCCCGGCATGGCCGCGCCGCCCTGACTGACGTGCACGGCACCTGGTTGGTGGCCATCGTGTCCGGCCACCTCGCACCCACCGACAAGTTCCTCTCCGAGTTGCTAGACGCGTTCTCCGACGGCCCGGTGGTGATCGGCCCGACCGCGCCCACGCTGACCGCGGCCTATCACAGCGCCAGCGAAGCCATCTCCGGAATGAACGCCGTCGCCGGATGGCGCGGAGCCCCCCGCCCTGTGCTGGCACGGGAACTGCTGCCCGAACGCGCCCTGATGGGCGACATGTCGGCCATCGCGGCCCTGCACACCGACGTGATGCGGCCACTGGCCGACGCCGGGCCCACACTGACCGAAACGTTGGACGCCTACCTGGACTGCGGCGGGGCGATCGAAGCCTGTGCCCGCAAGTTGTTCGTTCATCCAAACACGGTGCGCTATCGGCTCCGCCGCATCACCGACTTCACCGGCCGCGATCCCACCCAGCCGCGTGACGCCTATGTGCTTCGCGTGGCCACCACGGTCGGACACCTCGCCTACCAAGCACAGCAAGCCAGCAGCACGGGCAATGCTGTGACGCCCGCCACGCGCCCGGTGGTACGAGATCTCGTCGAGCCCTCCGCCGGACACCGGAATGGGGGACCCCCGAAGTGACCCCCGAAGTGATAAGTCGCGAGACGATATCAAACATGTCGCATCGAAGGATGTTTTGTAGCTTATCCACAAAAACATAAGACAAGGTTCATATTCTCGTACACCCCGCAAATCCGTCTTCACAGTGTTCTCTTAAACACGTGATCGCGTTACTCGCTCCCGGACAGGGCTCGCAGACTCCCGGAATGCTAGCGCCGTGGCTGGAGCTGCCCGGCGCGGCGGATCAGCTTGCGTCCTGGTCGGCGGCCAGCGGCCTGGACCTGGCCCGACTGGGTACCACCGCGACCGCCGAGGAAATCACCGATACCGCCGTCACCCAACCGCTGGTGGTCGCGGCCACGCTGCTCGCCCATCAGGAACTGTCCCGGCGCGGCGTGTTGGCTCCGGCATCGACTGAAGTGATCGTCGCCGGCCACTCCGTCGGCGAAATCGCGGCCTACGCGATCGCCGGGGTGATCTCCGCCGACGACGCCGTGGCGCTGGCCGCAACCCGCGGCGCTGAAATGGCCAAGGCGTGTGCGCTGGAGCCGACGGGCATGTCCGCGGTGCTCGGCGGGGACGAAGCCGAGGTGCTGGGCCGGCTCGAGCAGCTCGATCTGGTCGCCGCCAACCGCAATGCCGCCGGCCAGATCGTCGCCGCCGGTCGGCTGACCGCCCTGGACAAACTCGCCGAAGATCCCCCCGCCAGGGCCAGGGTGCGTGCGCTGGGCGTGGCCGGTGCCTTCCACACCGAGTTCATGGCCTCCGCGATGACCGGCTACGCGGCGGCGGCGGCCACAATCCCGACGTCCGAACCCACAGCCATACTGCTCTCGAACCGCGACGGGCAGCCGGTATCCTCGGCAGCCGACGCGATGGACAAGCTCGTTGCACAACTGACCCGCCCGGTCCGCTGGGATCTGTGTACCGCGACGCTGCGGCAGCGCAGCGTCACGGCGATCGTCGAGTTCCCACCGGCGGGTACATTGGCCGGCATCGCCAAACGAGAACTCCGCGGGGTTGCGACGCGAGCCGTCAACTGCCCCGCGGACCTGGACGGGTGCAGCGAGCTGAACGAGTCGAAGCGGTAGCCGCCGAGCTGCTCAACCAGGTGTCAAGCCAGTCCTATTGCCAGCACAACCACATATCGAATGTTTCATCACAGGTAACACAACACCTTACGAAGGGAAGCCACCGTGCCCGTCACCCAGGAAGAAATTATTGCCGGTCTCGCCGAGATCATCGAAGAGGTCACCGGTATCGAGCCCTCAGAGATCACTCCGGAGAAGTCGTTCGTCGACGACCTGGACATCGACTCGCTGTCGATGGTCGAGATCGCAGTGCAGACCGAGGACAAGTACGGCGTCAAGATTCCCGACGAGGACCTGGCCGGCCTTCGTACCGTCGGTGACGTCGTGGAGTACATCCAAAAGCTCGAAGAAGAAAACCCAGAGGCCGCCCAGGCCATCCGCGCGAAGATCGAGGCGGAGAACCCCGAGGCCGTCGAGGCCGTCCGCGCACGGCTGGAAGCCGACAGCAAGTGACCAAACCTTCCACTGCTAACGGCGGTTTCCCCAGCGTTGTGGTCACCGCCGTCACGGCGACGACGTCCATCGCGCCGGACATCGAGAGCACGTGGAAGGGCTTATTGGCCGGCGAGAGCGGCATCCGTGTCCTCGAAGACGAGTTCGTGACCAAATGGGATCTGCCCGCCAAAATCGGCGGGCACCTCAAAGATCCCATCGACGACCACATGGGCCGGCTCGACTTGCGACGCATGTCGTATGTCCAGCGGATGGCCAAGCTGCTCAGCGGTCACCTATGGGAGGTCGCAGGTAACCCCGACGTCGACCCCGACCGGTTCGCCGTCGTGGTCGGTACCGGCCTGGGCGGTGCCGAGCGGATCGTCGAAAGCTACGACCTGATGAACGAGGGCGGACCCCGTAAAGTCTCACCGCTGGCCGTCCAGATGATCATGCCTAACGGCGCTGCGGCCACCGTGGGCCTACAGTTGGGGGCCCGTGCCGGGGTCATGACCCCGGTGTCGGCATGTTCGTCGGGGTCGGAGGCTATCGCGCAGGCATGGCGACAGATCGTGATGGGCGACGCCGACATCGCCGTGTGCGGCGGTGTCGAAGGCCCTATCGAAGCGCTGCCGATCGCGGCGTTCTCGATGATGCGCGCCATGTCTACCCGCAACGACGACCCCGAGGGGGCGTCGCGTCCGTTCGACAAGGACCGCGACGGATTCGTGTTCGGCGAAGCGGGCGCGCTCATGGTCATCGAGACCGAGGAGCACGCCAAAGCCCGCGGCGCCACACCGCTGGCCCGGTTGATGGGCGCCGGTATCACCTCAGATGCCTTCCACATGGTGGCGCCGGCCCCGGACGGTGTCCGGGCCGGCAAGGCTATGCTGCGGGCCCTGGAGCTATCCGGTTTGTCCGCCAAAGACATTGACCACATCAACGCGCACGCCACCGCTACGCCGATCGGTGACACCGCCGAGGCCAACGCGATCCGGGTCGCCGGATGCGAACACGCCGCGGTATATGCGCCCAAGTCGGCGCTGGGCCATTCGATAGGCGCAGTGGGGGCGTTGGAGTCGGTGCTGACCGTGCTGACGCTGCGCGACGGCGTGATCCCACCGACGCTGAATTTCCGCACCCCAGATCCCGAGATCGACCTCGACATTGTCGCTGGCGAGCCTCGCTACGGCGATTACCGCTACGCCATCAACAATTCATTTGGGTTCGGCGGGCACAACGTCGCGCTCGCGTTCGGGCGTTACTGAGCAGGAAAGGAACGCACCCAAGACTCATGACAGAGCTGGTTACGGGGAAAGCTTTCCCCAATGTGGTGGTTACCGGCATTGCCATGACGACCGCCCTGGCCTCCGATGCGGAGACCACCTGGAAACTCCTACTCGACGGGCAAAGCGGTATCCGCACCCTCGACGACCCGTTCGTCGAGGAATATGACCTGCCGGTTCGCATCGGCGGGCACCTCGTCGAGGAGTTCGACAGTCAGCTGAACCGCGTCGAGAACCGCCGGATGGGTTACCTGCAGAAGATGGCCACGGTGCTCAACCGACGAGTGTGGGATAACATCGGCAACCCCGAGGTCGACACGAACCGGCTGGCGGTGTCGGTAGGTACCGGGCTCGGCTCCACTGAGGAGTTGGTTTTCAGCTACGACGACATGCGCGTTCGGGGCATGAAGGCGGTCTCGCCGCTGGCGGTGCAGAAGTACATGCCCAACGGCGCGGCGGCGGCCATCGGGCTGGAGCGACACGCCAAGGCCGGGGTGATGACCCCGGTGTCGGCATGTGCATCCGGCTCGGAAGGCATCGCCCGCGCCTGGCAGCAGATCGTGCTGGGCGAGGCCGACATAGCGATCTGCGGGGGCGTCGAGACCAAGATCGAGGCGGTACCGATCGCCGGGTTTGCCCAGATGCGCATCGTCATGTCGACCAACAACGACGACCCGGCCGGTGCCTGCCGACCGTTCGACAAAGACCGGGACGGTTTCGTTTTCGGCGAGGCCGGCGCATTGCTGGTCATCGAAACCGAGGAGCACGCCCGAGCCCGCGGCGCCAACATCTTGGCCCGGCTGATGGGGGCCGCCGTCACCTCCGATGGCTTCCACATGGTGGCACCGGATCCCAACGGCGAGCGTGCAGGCCATGCGATGACCCGGGCGATCCAGTTGGCCGGCCTTACCCCGGCCGACATCGACCACGTCAACGCTCACGCCACCGGCACCACCGTCGGCGATCTGGCTGAGGGCAAGGCGATCAACAACGCGCTGGGCCCGCATGGCGGCAACGCCGCGGTCTACGCGCCCAAATCAGCGCTCGGCCACTCGGTCGGTGCGGTGGGTGCGGTGGAGTCGATCCTTACCGTATTAGCGTTGCGCGACCAGATCGTCCCACCGACGCTGAATTTGGTGAATCTCGACCCCGAGATCGATCTGGATGTGGTGGCCGGCAAGCCGCGGCCGGGCAACTATCGGTACGCGATCAACAACTCGTTCGGATTCGGCGGGCACAACGTCGCCCTGGCGTTCGGCCGGTACTGACACTCCAGCCCCCAATCGAAGAGGAGCTCAGCGATGACGACCATTGCCCCGGAGGTAGTTGGGGAATCGCTCGATCCGCGCGATCCGCTGCTGCGTCTGACCACGTTCTTCGACGACGGCAGCGTCGAGCTGTTGCACGAGCGTGATCGCTCGGGGGTGCTGGCCGCCGCGGGCACCGTCAACGGCGTACGCACCATCGCGTTCTGCACCGACGGCACGGTGATGGGCGGCGCGATGGGCATCGAGGGTTGCACGCACATCGTCAACGCCTACGACACCGCCATAGCGGAGCAGAGCCCGATCGTGGGTATCTGGCACTCCGGCGGTGCGCGGTTGGCCGAAGGGGTGCGTGCGCTGCACGCTGTCGGTCTGGTGTTCGAGGCGATGATCCGGGCGTCCGGTTACATCCCGCAGATCTCGGTGGTGGTCGGGTTCGCCGCCGGCGGCGCCGCCTACGGACCGGCGCTGACCGACGTCATCGTGATGGCGCCGAATAGCCGGGTGTTCGTCACCGGGCCCGACGTGGTACGCAGCGTCACCGGAGAAGACGTCGACATGGCGTCGCTGGGCGGCCCGGACACCCACCACAAGAAATCCGGGGTGTGCCACATCGTCGCCGACGACGAGCTCGATGCCTACGAGCGAGGCCGACGGTTGGTCGGATTGTTCTGCCAGCAGGGCCATTTTGACCGCAGCAAGGCTGAGGCCGGTGACACCGATCTGCACGCGCTGCTGCCGGAGTCGCCGCGGCGAGCCTACGACGTGCACCCGATTGTGACCGCGCTTTTGGATGACGGCACGTTCGAGGAGTTCCAGGCCAAGTGGGCGCCGTCGATGGTGATTGGGCTGGGCCGGTTGTCGGGCCGTACGGTCGGCGTGCTGGCCAACAATCCGCTACGCCTCGGCGGCTGCCTGAACTCCGAAAGTGCTGAGAAGGCAGCCCGTTTCGTGCGGCTGTGCGACGCATTTGGGATTCCGCTTATCTGTGTGGTCGACGTTCCCGGCTACCTGCCGGGTGTGGACCAAGAATGGGGAGGTGTGGTGCGCCGCGGCGCCAAGCTGCTGCACGCATTCGGGGAGTGCACCGTTCCGCGGGTCACGCTGGTCACCCGTAAGATCTACGGCGGCGCCTACATCGCGATGAACTCGCGCTCGCTGGGCGCCACCAAGGTGTTCGCCTGGCCGGACGCCGAAGTCGCGGTGATGGGCGCTAAGGCCGCGGTGGGCATCCTGCACAAGAAGGAGCTGGCCGCCGCGCCCGAGCACGAGCGTGAGGCCCTGCACGACCAACTTGCTGCCGAACACGAGCGGATCGCGGGCGGTGTGGACAGCGCGATCGAAATCGGGGTGGTCGACGAGAAGATCGACCCGGCGCACACCCGCAGCAAGCTCACGGCGGCGCTGGCCGAAGCGCCGGCCCGCCGCGGCCGGCACAAGAACATCCCACTGTAATCGCCACCGCGGGCAGACAGCCGGCCCACATCGCCCGCGAGCAGACGCAGAATCGCACTGCCGGCTGGAATTTGATGCGATTGTTCGTCTGCTCGCGGGATTGACTCAGCGCTACCAGCGGTCGTCGGCAGGGAGTCGTGGCGCAACGGCGTCTGAGACCATTGCGTACGCGTGAGCCAACTTCTCGAGTTCGTTGGTGCTCGAGCCGCTGAAGTGCTGCAGCTTCTCGAGTTCGACCCGGATCGCCTTGTACAACTCCTGCGCTGTGACGTTTCTCTCGTCGGTTGTGCCTGCGATGATCAGTCTCCTCTCGCCGTTGCGGGCCGTCGGCCGCTAGGCATATCTTCACCCGAATGGCTTAGTTCCGCGATCGTTTTGCCGACCGGGCGCTCGTCACGGGTCGTGCGGGCCGAACCTCGCCACAAACTCCTCGGCCACGCCGATCGCCCGCTCGCGATCGGCCGGCACCAGACCGATGCGGGTGCGGCGGTCGAGTATGTCGTCGACGTCCAACGCACCCTCGTGGGTGATCGCGTACTCGAACTCGGCGCGGGTGACGTCGATGCCCTCGGCGACCGGGTCGGTGGGCCGCTCGCAGGTAGCCGCGGCGACGACGTTGGCCGCTTCGGCCCCGTAGCGCGCCACCAGCGACATGGGCAGATCGCTGGTCAGCGCCACGTCCGACCCGGGGTTGGTCAAGGCGCCGACCAGCGGCAAATTACTGGTCCGGCAGCTGGCGGCGGCCAAGCCCCGCAACGCGACGGCGCGGTCGAGTACGTCCTGGGCCATATAACGGTATTCGGTGAGTTTGCCACCAATCACGCTGATGACACCGGACGACGACTCGACGACCGCATGCTCGCGCGAGACATCGGCTGTGCGGCCCGATCCGGTGTCTATCAACGGCCGCAGACCGGCGTAGGCACCGAGGACGTCCCTGTGATCCAGCGCGGTCTCCAACACGGTGTTGACCGTATCGATCAAGAACGCCACTTCGGCCGGCGTCGGTTGCGGCACATCGGGAATCGACCCGGGGGCTTCTTCGTCGGTCAAACCGAGGTACACCCGCCCCAGTTGCTCGGGCATGGCGAACACGAATCGATTGCGCTCGCCGGGTATCGGAATGGTCAACGTGGCAGTCGGATTTCCGAAAATCGTGGCATCGAAAACCAAGTGCGTCCCACGGCTCGGCCGCAGCCGCAGAGCCGGGTCGACGTCGGCGGCCCACACCCCGGTCGCGTTGATGACCGCGCGGGCGGACACCTCGAACGATTCGCCGGAGCGCCGATCGGTGAGCCGTACCGAGGTACCGGTGGCGTCGGACGCGGCGACATAACTGAGGATTCGCGCACCATATTGCGCCGCCGTGCGCGCTACCGCAGTCACCAGCCGGGCATCGTCGATCAGCTGCCCGTCATAGGCGAGCAGGCCACCATCGAGGCCGTTGCGCCGCACCGCGGGCACCATGTCGACCACGCGGCGCGCCGGAATACGGTGCGAGCGCGGCAAAATCGACGTAGGCGTGCCGGCCAGCGCGCGCAGCACGTCGCCGGCGAGAAATCCGGTGCGCACCAACGCCCGCTCGACGCGGCGCATCGACGGTAGCAGCGGGACCAGCTGCGGCATGGCGCGGACCAGATGAGGAGCGTTGCGCGTCATCAGGATTCCGCGTTCGATCGCGCTGCGCCGCGCAATGCCCACGTTGCCCGTGGCCAAATACCGCAGCCCGCCGTGCACCAGCTTGGAGCTCCAGCGGCTGGTGCCGAACGCGAGATCGTGCTTGTCCACGCACGCCACCCGAAGGCCGCGCGACGCGGCGTCCAGCGCAACGCCGGCCCCGGTGATGCCACAGCCGATGACGACGACATCCAGCGGGGCACCGTCGGCCAGGGCGGTCAGGTCGGCGCTGCGACGCGCGGAGTTGAGTGCGGTCGACATCACGACAGGTACCCGTGCAACGCGTAACGCAGTTCGGCGGTCAGCGCGTCGGAGTCCAGGATCGACCGGACGAGCTGGCCGGACTGAATCGTCGATTGGGTGATCAGCAGCACCATCGCGGCGAATCGGCGAGGCTCGCCGGAGCGCACGCTGCCGGCGCGTTGCGCCGCTCGCAGGTGGTCGGCCAGCAGGTCGATCAACATCTGCTGGCTGGTGCCGAGGCGTTCGGTGATGTAGACCATCGCCAGTTCGGACCGCAGCACAGCCATGACCGGGTCATCACCGCGCAACCGTTCGGCGACCGCGACGATCCGGTCCACCAGCGCCTCCCGGCCCGGCCCGCGAACCGGCGCCTCACGCAGCGCGGCCGTCACACGCTGGGTCAGCAGAGCGGCCAGGATCGACCGGGTGTCGGGCCAGCGGCGGTAGACGGTCGGGCGGCTCACCCCTGCCCGTCGCGCAATCTCGGCCAGCGTCACCCGCTCCGCGCCGAAATCGACGACGCAGCTGGCTGCGGCAGCCAGGATCCGGTCGGCCACCGGGACGTTACTTGTTGACAGCATATGTAATACTGTAACGCATGCCCGACGACTTGCTTCCGCCGATGAAGTGGAACGCCTGGGGTGACCCGGCTGAGGCCAGGCCACTGTCCGCGGAGCTTCGGTCGCTGCTCGAGCAGACTTTCGGCGTCACCGGAACCGGCGTGGTCGAACTCGAAGCCGACCAGGTACAGCTAGCCCCCTCGGCGCTCACCGAAGCCGACCGCGATGCGCTGGTCGCCATCGTAGGCCGCGATTACTGCCGGGTGGATCACCGCAACCGACTGCTGCACGCCGGCGGGAAGTCCACCCTGGACCTGTTGCGCCGCCGGGACCGTGTTCAGGATGCGCCCGACGCGGTGCTGTTGCCGGGTGAGGACGACGAGGTCGCGGCGATCCTGCGGTATTGCTCGCAGCATGGGATCGCCGTGGTCCCGTTCGGCGGCGGCACCAGCGTGGTCGGCGGGCTCGACCCGATACGGGGCACCTTCGACGCGGTAGTGTCGCTGGATCTGCGGCGGTTCGACCGGTTGCTCGCCCTCGACGAACTGTCCGGTGAAGCCGAGTTCGGCGCCGGTGTCAGCGGCCCGCGAGCCGAGCGATTGCTCGCCGAGCACGGCTTCTCGCTCGGTCACTTCCCGCAGAGCTTCGAATTCGCCAGCGTCGGCGGCTTCGCCGCCACCCGCTCGTCGGGCCAGGCCTCGGCGGGCTACGGACGGTTCGACGCCATGATTCGCGGACTGCGCGCGATCACTCCCGCGGGTGTGCTGGATCTGGGCCGCGCCCCGGCCTCGGCGGCCGGTCCGGATCTTCGCCAGCTGCTGATCGGATCGGAAGGCGTCTTCGGCGTCATCACCCGGGTGCGGGTGCAGATTCACCGAGCCCCGGAGGCCACCCGCTACGAAGCGTGGTCGTTCCCGGACTTCGCCGCCGGCACCGCCGCCTTGCGAGCCGTCGCCCAGACCGGCACCGGCCCGACGGTGATCCGGCTTTCCGACGAGGCTGAGACCGGGGTCAACCTGGCTACGACCGACGCTATCGGCAAGGCCCAGATCACCGGAGGCTGCCTGGCGATCACGGTGTTCGAGGGCACAACGGCTCATGTCGAGAGCCGCCACGCCGAAACCCGGGCGCTGCTGGCCACCCAAGGCGGAACCTCGCTGGGCGAGGCCGCGGCACTGGCGTGGCAACGTGGCCGGTTCAGCGCGCCGTACCTACGCGACTCACTGCTGGCCGCCGGTGCCCTCTGCGAGACGCTGGAGACCGCGACCACCTGGTCCAAGATTGCGGTGCTGAAGACCGCCGTCACCGACGCGTTGACCGGCGCACTGGCCGAGTCCGGCACGCCCGCTATGGTCTTATGCCACATTTCGCATGTGTACCCCACCGGCGCGTCGCTGTATTTCACCGTGGTCGCCGGCCAGCGAGGCGACCCGATCGCACAGTGGCACGCTGCCAAGGCAGCCGCGTCGGACGCGATCATGGCCGCCGGCGGAACAATCACCCATCACCATGCGGTCGGCGTCGATCATCGGCCCTGGATGCGTGACGAGGTTGGCGACTTGGGCGTGCAACTGTTGCGGACGATCAAGTCGACGTTGGATCCCGCTGGAATCCTCAACCCCGGCAAGTTGATTCCGTGAGCACACGCCAGATCGGACACGTGACGCTGCTCACCAATCCAGCATCCGGATACGGCAACGCGCCACATGCCGCGGAACGGGCAACCGCCCGACTGCAGCAACGCGGCGTCGACGTCGTCGAAATCGTCGGCGCCGATGCCGAACACGCGCGCCGTCTGACCTACGCCGCGCTCGACGGCGGCACCGACGCACTGGTGGTGGCCGGCGGTGACGGGGTGATCTCCGATGCCCTGCAAGCTTTGGCCGGAACCGATATTCCGCTGGGCATCATCCCGGCGGGCACCGGCAACGACCACGCCCGTGAATACCAGATCCCCACCAGGAATCCCGCCGCCGCCGCGGACGTCGTCGCCGACGGCTGGACCGAAACCGTTGATCTGGGCCGGATTCGCGACCACAAGGGGTTTTCCAAGTGGTTCGGCACCGTTGCGGCGGCGGGATTCGATTCGCTGGTCACCGACCGAGCCAACCGGATGCGCTGGCCGCGCGGACGGATGCGCTACAACCTGGCGATGCTCGCCGAGCTGTCACAGCTGCGGCTGCTGCCGTTTCGGTTGGTGCTCGACGACCGCGACGAGGTCGTCACCGACCTCACCCTCGCCGCGTTCGGCAACACCCGCAGCTATGGCGGCGGAATGTTGATCTGTCCCAACGCGGACCACTCCGACGGCCTACTCGACATCACGATGGTGCATTCGGCGTCACGGGCGCGACTGATCCGGTTGTTCCCCACCGTGTACAAGGGCACCCACATCGACCTCGACGAGGTGACGACCACGCGGGCGGCATCGATCGAGGTCGAATCGCCGGGCATCAGTGCTTATGCCGACGGCGAATTCGCCTGTGCACTGCCGGCGGAGATCTGCGCCGTGTCCGCCGCGCTGCGGGTGCTCACCCCACGCCCCGACTGAGCCAGGAAACCTCGGCGCCGTCGCCGCCGTCGCGATACGCCTCGAGCGCCTCGTCCCAGGCGGTGCCCAGCGCCGAGTCCAGTTCGGCGGCCAGCGCGTCAGCACCGGACGCCATCATCGCCCGCAGTCGCATCTCACCGACCATGATGTCGCCGTTGGCGCTTGTCGTCCCGCTCCACAATCCAAGCTGCGGAGTGTGGCTGAACCGCTGCCCGTCCACGCCGGGACTGGGATCCTCGGTCACCTCGAATCGCAGCACCGACCAAGAGCGAAGCGCATTGGCCAGCCGCGCCCCGGTGCCGACCGGACCGATCCAATTGGTCACCGCGCGCAGTTGCCCGGGCATCGCCGGCTGCGGGGTCCACTTGAGATTGGCCGTGGCTTGCAGTGTCGACGACAGCGCCCACTCGACATGCGGGCACACCGCCGCCGGCGAGGCATGGATATACACCACGCCGGTCGTCATGTCGGCGCGCTGGCTCGACGCGTGCATCTGCTGCTCCTTCGGCTCTAGGACGTCTTCCCCAACGGCCTGGTGAACCCGGTCAGAGCAGGATGCTGCTGTTGTTTTAGTGTCTTACGTGTCTATTGTGCCTCGTGAGACCCCTGTTGCGCTAGTCCGCGCGGTATTCGGATATCACGGCGTCGGAAAGCGCTGGCCACAGCGGCAGCGCCCACTCCCCGAAATCGCGGTCGGTGAGGACGACCAGGGCCAGATCGACCTCAGGGTCTGCCCACACAAACGTGCCGGATTGCCCGAAATGACCGTAGGTTCGCGGGGAGTTCGTCGTCCCCGTCCAGTGCGGTGACTTCGTATCCCTGATCTCGAAACCCAGCCCCCAGTCGTTGGGTCGCTGCACGCCGTAGCCGGGTAGCACTCCGTCCAGGCCGGGGAACTGCACCGAAATCGCCTCGGCTTGCATCTGCGCCGACACCGTCGCCGGCCGCAGCAGGTCGGCGGCGAAGGCTGCCAGGTCCGCGACCGTCGACATCGCGCCGAAGCCGGCGGCCCACGCTCCGCCCTCCAGCCGGGTCGCGAGCATCCCCAGCGGCTCGAACACCGCTTCGGCGAGGTACCGGCCGAATTCGATGCCGGAGGCCTGTTGCACGGTCTCGGCCAGCACCGTGAAGCCGTAGTTGGAATACATCCGGCGGGCGCCGGGCTTGCCGAGCGCGTGGTTGGAGTGCATCGATAGCCCGGAAGCGTGCGCGAGCAGGTGGCGAACGGTCGAACCGGGCGGGCCGGCGGCGGTGTCGAGGTCGACGACGCCCTCCTCGATCGCGATCTGTACGGCGCGCGCGACCAGTAGCTTGGTCACCGATGCCAGCGCAAATTCCCGGGTTGCGTCGCCGTGGCCGCCCAGAACCCCGGCCGGACCGACGACTGCGGCGGCGGCGTTGGCGACCGGCCAGTCGTCGAGTGCGTCGAGTGCAGCCATCGTGGCCGAGCCTAACGATGACGAGTGACCCGACGGCGCTAGGTTGAGGGTCATGTCTACAACAGTGCGCGGCGTGGTTTCACGCAAGAAGGGCGAGCCGGTCGAGTTGACCGACATCGTCATTCCCGACCCCGGCCCCGGCGAGGTGGTCGTCGATGTGGCCGCGTGCGGGGTGTGCCATACGGATCTGACCTACCGCGAGGGCGGCATCAACGACGCCTACCCGTTTCTGCTCGGCCACGAGGCCGCCGGGGTCGTGGAATCCGTCGGAGCGGGCGTGACCGCCGTGCAACCGAGCGATTTCGTGGTCCTCAACTGGCGCGCCGTGTGCGGGCAGTGCCGCGCCTGCAAGCGCGGCAGGCCGCAGTACTGCTTTGACACGTTCAACGCCGAGCAGAAGATGACGCTGACCGACGGCACCGAGCTGACAGCGGCGCTGGGCATTGGGGCGTTCGCGGACAAGACCCTGGTGCACGCCGGCCAGTGCACCAAGGTCGACCCGGCGGCCGACCCGGCGGCGGCCGGCCTGCTCGGCTGCGGAGTGATGGCCGGGCTGGGCGCGGCGATCAACACCGGCGCGGTCACCCGCGACGACACCGTCGCGGTGATCGGCTGCGGCGGTGTGGGCGACGCCGCGATCGCCGGGGCGGCGCTCGTCGGCGCCCGGCGGATCATCGCCGTCGACACCGACAGCTCCAAGCTGCAGTGGGCCCGGGGCTTCGGCGCCACCCATACCGTCAACGCGCGCGAACTCGACGTCGTCGAGGCCATCCAGGACCTCACCGACGGGTTCGGCGCAAACGTGGTGATCGACGCGGTCGGACGACCAGAAACCTGGACACAGGCGTTCTACGCCCGCGACCTGGCTGGAACCGTTGTGCTGGTGGGTGTTCCGACACCGCAGATGCGCCTGGAGATGCCGCTGCTGGACTTCTTCTCGCACGGCGGCGCGCTGAAGTCGTCGTGGTACGGCGACTGCCTGCCCGAACGCGACTTCCCCACCCTGATCGACCTGTATCTGCAGGGCCGGTTGCCGCTGCAAAAGTTCGTCTCCGAACGCATCGGTCTCGGCGACGTCGAGGAGGCCTTCCACAAGATGTCGACCGGTCAGGTGTTGCGATCGGTGGTGATGTTGTGAGCCCCATCGACCGCGTGGTGACCCACGGTAGGTTCGAACTCGACGGCGGCAGTTGGGAAGTCGACAACAACATCTGGATCGTCGGGGACGACAGCGAGGTCGTGGTGTTCGACGCCGCCCACACCGCGGCGCCCATCGTGTCGGCCGTCGGCGGGCGCAATGTGGTGGCCGTGGTGTGCACACACGGCCACAACGATCACGTCACAGTGGCCCCCGAGTTGGGCCAGACACTCGACGCTCCGGTGCTGCTGCACCCCGCCGATGACGTGCTGTGGCGGATGACCCATCCGGACGAGGTTTTTCGCACAGTCGCCGACGGAGACACGCTGCAGGTCGCCGGCACCGAGTTGCGGGCGCTGCACACCCCGGGCCACTCCCCCGGCTCGGTGTGCTGGTACGCCCCCGAACTGGGCGCGGTGTTCAGCGGGGACACGCTGTTCCGGGGCGGGCCGGGCGCCACCGGGCGCTCATTCTCCGACTTCCCGACGATTCTGGACTCGATCGCGTCGCGGCTTGGCGCGTTGCCCGCCGACACCACCGTCTACACCGGTCACGGCGACACCACCACCATCGGCGACGAGATTGTGCATTACGACGAATGGGTGGCCCGGGGCCACTGAGACGACACCCGACCCCGACACCACCAAGGAGTGCCAGTATGGCCGCTGATCTCATCGCCACCGTACCCGACCTGTCCGGAAAACTCGCTGTTGTCACCGGCGCCAACAGCGGCCTGGGGTTCGGACTGGCGCGCCGGCTGTCCGCGGCCGGCGCCCAGGTAGTCTTGGCGATCCGCAACCGCGCCAAGGGCGCGGCCGCAATCGACGAGATCCGAGCGACGGTGCCCGCCGCCAAACTGACCATGAAGCCCCTGGACCTGTCGTCGTTGTCCAGTGTCGCCGCGCTGGGTGCACAACTCAACGCCGAGGGCCGTCCGATCGACATTCTGATCAACAACGCCGGCGTCATGACGCCGCCGAACCGCGACATCACCGCCGACGGGTTCGAATTGCAGTTCGGCAGCAATCATCTCGGGCACTTCGCGCTCACCGCGCACCTGCTGCCGCTGCTACGCGCCGCCGGGCAGGCGCGGGTCGTCTCGCTGAGTAGTCTGGCCGCCCGGTTCGGCCGGATCCACTTCGACGACCTGCAATTCGAGAAGCGATACTCGCCGATGACGGCCTACGGGCAGTCGAAGCTGGCGGTGCTGATGTTCTCTCGCGAGTTGAACCGCCGCAGCCGCGACGGCGGTTGGGGCCTCGTCTCCAATGCTGCCCACCCCGGATTGACCAAAACCAACCTGCAGATCAGCGGGCCGTCGCACGGCCGGTCCACGCCGTCGACGATGGAACGGGTCTACAAGCTGTCCTGGCGCCTGGCGCCGTTCGCCTGGCAGGAGATCGACGAGGGCATCCTGCCCGCGCTGTACGCGGCGACCTCCGCTCAGGCGGAGGGCGCCGCGTTCTACGGGCCGCACGGCATCTACGAGGCCGCGGGCGGCGGCGTGACCTATGCGAGGGTGCCCGCCCGCGCCCGCGACGCCGCCGCCTGCCGACGGTTGTGGGAGGTGTCCGAACAGGCCACCGGCGTCAAATACCCCAATCCCGTCACTGAGCCATGACCGAGCCCGGAATACCTGAATCGAGCATCGTCGTCCGGCCGGAGCCGGTAGGCACCGCGACCTACACCTCGTCGTCGCGTCTGCAGGCCGCTGGGTTGGCACCGGCGGTCGCGCTGTTCGAGCAGGCCGCGGCGGCGGTGCCGCTGCCTAATCCGCCCCATCCGGTCGTGATTGCCGATTATGGTGCCTCGACCGAGCACAATTCGCTGTTGCCGGTGTCTGCCGCGATCGCGACGCTTCGGCGCCACACTCGCCCGGAGCACGCGATCCTGGTCACCCACACCGACTTGCCCAGCAACGACTTCACCGCTTTGTTCAACACCCTGGCCGACGACCCGGACAGCTACCTGCACACAGCTACCTGCACAAGGATGCGGCCAGCTTCGCCTCGGCCATCGGGCAGTCGTTCTACGCGCAGATCCTGCCATCGAACAGCGTCACCCTCGGCTGGACATCGTGGGCGGCTGGTGGTGCTGACGATGGCCGTCGGTGACGACGGCGAGTTCGGCTACCGGCCGCTGGTCGACGCGATCGTTGCGGCGCTGGGCGATCAGGTCCGCGGCGGGCTGTTGCGCGGCGACGAACTGCGCCGCATGACGATTCCGGCCTTCGCGCGCACGGCGCAGGACTTCCGTGCGCCGTTCGCGCCGAAGGGCCGCTTCGAGAGCATGTCGATCGACCACCTCGAGGTGTTCAACGCCGAGGATCGGTTTTGGGCCCGGGTCGTGGGCCGCCTTCGCGCGAGCATCGGTGTTTCCGGTGCTCACCGCCGCGCTCGACGGCGGTCCCGGCGATCCGCGGGCCACCGATTTCGTCGAGCACCTCGAGGCCACTGTCGCGGGGCGGCTGTCGAACGCGCCCGAGCAGATGCAGATTCCACTCGCCTCGGTGGTGTTGGTCAAGCACGAACGCCCGCATTGACCGGACCGGCGGCCGGGGATCCGCTACGCCGACCGGCGCCCAAGGCTTTCAGCGAATCGTGCCGGCTCCGGCGATCAGTGGCAGGTCGAGTGCGGTGACCCAGCCCGGCGGCAGATCGTTGACGGCCGGGACCGCGTTCAGCGCCCGCATCCCGGTCGCCAGGCACCCCGCGGTAGCCGCGTCGCGTCCGGAGCCATCGGTGAATCGAAATGCGGTCTCCTGGAAGATACTCGGCGTGCCCTCGATATCTACCCGGTAGACATCCTGCTGGGTGCCGCAGGGCCAGTCCGGGGCAGCGTCGTGGCCGATGCGGTTGACATGCTCGAGCTGGATGCGCGTCTGGCCGCGATAGATGCCGTTGATGGTGAACCGCACGGCAGCGACCTGTCCGGGCTGAATGACGCCTTTGGCGGTCTTACGCTCGGTGGGCGACACCCATTTGTCCCAGGTGGTGGTGATGCCGTCGAGCACAATGCCGGCGGCGTGCGCGATCATCGGGACGGTCGCGCCCCAGGCGAAGATCAACACGTCGGGGTTTTCCAGCACCGGACGGTATTCCGGTTCGCGGCCAATGCCCATCTCGTTCTCGTAGTCGCCGGTGTAGTTGGTGTAGTCGAGCAACTCGGAGGCCCGCACCCTGCGAACTTCTGAGCAAACTCCCATCAGCGTCATCGGGAACAGATCGTTGGCGAAACCGGGATCTATGCCCGTGGTAAAGCACGACGACCGGCCCAGCTCGCATGCCTCGGTGACTGGCTGAATCCAATTGGGTGGGTTCAGGTGCATGGCGGGCCACACCCATGGGGTCATCGCCGTCGAGCAGACGTCGATACCGGCGCGCAGGAAGCGGGTCATCAGCGCAATATTGTCGTCGGCGTGCGCAGCGGTCGGGCCGAAGTGCACCAGCGCATCCGGCCGTAGCGCAATCAGCGCGTCGACGTCGTCGGTGGCGGTGATGCCGACCTGTTGGGCCAGTCCGCAGATGTCGCCGACGTCGCGGCCTACCTTCTGCGGGTTGCTCACGCCCACCCCGACCAGTTCGAACAGAGGGTGCGTGAGGATTTCGGCGATCACCATTTTGCCGACGAACCCGGTACCCCACACCACAATGCGCTTGGACATTAGCCACCTTCCTTTTCGCTGTTCCGGATAGCCTAAGCGTGCAGGCCGGTTAACCAGCAAGCTGGGAGACAGTGATTGCGGAGGCGGAGACATCCAGGGACATCGAGGAGTTTCGCAGCCGAACCCAATTTGGCGGGTTTAGGCTGGCGACTGTAACCGTTCCACGACAAGGACAGTCGACATGGGCATTTCGACCAGAGTGAATGGCGTGGCCCCGCCCTACGTTCCGCTTGCCGATATCGATCTGAGCTCGTGGGAGTTCTGGGGACTCGACGACGATCTGCGCGACGGGGCATTCGCCACGCTGCGGCGGGAAAAACCGATCTCCTTCTGGGCCGACGTGGTCCAGCCGGGCTTCCCGGAGGGCACCGGACATTGGGCGCTGACCACATTCGAGGACGTTTTCTACGCCAGCCGGCACCCAGAGATCTTCAGTTCCTATCCCAACATCACCATTAACGACCAGCCACCGGAGGTCGCAGAATTCTTCGGTTCGATGATCGCGCTCGACGATCCGCGCCACCAAAGGTTGCGCTCGATCGTCAGCAGGGCATTCACGCCGAAGGTGGTGGCCCGCACGGAGGCGTCCGTACGGGAGCGGGCCCGCCGGCTGGTGGGATCGATGATCGCCAACCATCCGGACGGACGCGGTGAGGCCGTCGCCGAACTGGCCGGGCCACTGCCGCTGCAGGTCATTTGCGACATGATGGGCATTCCCGATACGGACCATCAGCGGATCTTCCACTGGACCAACGTCATTCTCGGCTTCGGTGACCCCGACCTGGCGACCGACTTCGAACAGTTCACCGCGGTGTCGATGGAAATGGCCGCCTACGCCACCGCGCTGGCCGAAGACCGCCGAGCCCACCCGCAGGAGGATTTGACCACGAGCCTGGTCCAGGCCGAGGTCGACGGTGAGCAGTTGTCGTCGGCCGAGATCGCGTCGTTCTTCATCCTGCTGGCGGTGGCCGGCAACGAGACGACACGAAATGCGATCAGTCACGGCCTGCTCGCGCTGACCCGCTACCCGGACGAGCGCGACAAATGGTGGTCCGACTTCACCGGGTTGTCACACTCGGCGGTGGAAGAGATCGTGCGGTGGGCCTCGCCGGTGATCTACATGCGGCGCACCCTTCTGCACGACGTGGAGCTCCGAGGTATCAAGCTCGCAGCCGGCGACAAAGTCACGATGTGGTACTGCTCGGCCAATCGCGACGAGTCGAAGTTTCCCGACCCGTGGACCTTCGACGTCGCGCGCGACCCCAATCCGCACGTCGGGTTCGGCGGCGGCGGCGTGCATTTCTGCTTGGGCGCCAACCTGGCCCGCCGCGAGATCAGCGTGATGTTCGAGGAATTGTTCCGCGCGATACCCGACATCGTCGCTACCGAGGAACCCGCACGGCTGCTGTCGCCGTTCATCCACGGCATCAAGACGCTGCCGATCGCCTGGACACCACCAAATTGATCGCGAGACTTTTGCTCAGGCCGTCCCACGGCAAGGGAAACGGAGGATAGTTGATGAAGACACTGGCACTGGGTGCGACGCTCACGGCGACCGCGATCACCTTCGCGGCGGTGTCACACGCGGAAATGCAGATCGGCAATTACGCGCTGCAGACGCCGCGCGATCCAGGCCACGCCTGGATATGGGAGATCCGCAACTGCGGCACGCCGGGATGCCTGCACATACAGGCGGTGCCGCAGCCGAACGGGCAAGCGGCTCCCTACGACGGGCAGGCGCAGCTGGTCAACGGCTGGTACACAATGAGCGTCGATGTGCCCGACGGCGTGCGCTGCGTCGTGTATTTCCTTCCATCACACGACACCTACACCTGGGATCAGGCGACCTTATCCGGTTCGGTCGAGTCCACCTACCCGGCGGGTTGCGGTGGAGCGCCGGGCGGGACCGACACCTATCCGATCCAGCTGGTGCGCTGGTAGCTACGGCACGACCGGCGCCGATTGCTGTCCGGCCAACAACCACAACCAACCAGGAGTCGGGTCGGCTTAGCGGACGGGCCACAGCCGTGCGTGGTGCGGCTGGCGGCTCCGCGCGTCGATGAACCCTCGGGCGTCAACTCATAGGCTTGACGGGCGTCCGGCTGACACCAATGATTGGCTCAGCAGGCATCCACCGGGTTCCCGGCATCGCCTGCGGGCCGTTGACAACACGAAGTAGCGGGGATGAGTTACCAAGCTGGCGCCCAGCCCGGGTTGCACATCGAACTGACGCTCGACCAGCGGCAGGCGCTGAAATCAGCGGCGCAGCGGCTATGCAGCGAGTTCTCGGCAACCACCCCGGCACCGACCATTGAACAGTTGCTGCACTCCTCCTACCAGCAGCTGGCCGACCGCGCGACGCTGCACGACTTTCTGGTACTGCTGGCAGAGCGTATCGCGCGCCACCGGCTCCGCGCCTTGGCGCAGCTGAAAGTCAATGCCACCCAAGGCAAACCACTGGTGTTGTTTCTGTGCCGCCATAACGCGGGCCGATCACAAATGGCCAAGGGGTTTTTCACCCATTTCGCCGGTGACGCCGCCATAGCATGGTCCGGCGGCTCTCAGCCCAGGACCGCGATCAATCCGGCCGCGGTCGCGGCCATGGCTGAGTGTGGCATCGACATCGCCAGCGAACACCCCAAGCTGTGGACAGACGAGATCATCCGAGCCGCCGACGTGGTCATCACAATAGGTTGCCGCGATACCGTCCCGACCCCGCCGGACTGCCCGACGATGGACTGGGCCATCGACGACCCCGATGGCAAAGATGTGGCCGCCGTGCGGCCCATCCGCGATGAGATCGAGGACCATGTTCGCCGGCTGATCGACGAAATGGGTCTGCCCTGCCGCGCCTGACCGGCGCATACACACCTCGGGCCCCGTTACGGACGAGGAGGCAGAACCGCCAGCCACGCGTCTGACAGCAGTTCGATGAGTTGCCCGTCGGGGTCGCGGATCATCGCCGATGTCTGCGACACCGTGCCGTCGATGACCGATCCCCCGAAATCGTCGACCATGCTGCGCACCGAGGCCAGATCCGACACCGACAGCGACAGGTGCGTGCGCCCGACCTGATCCATGGCGCGGTGCGGCCCAGTGTGGACGTCGCGTCGTGCGTAGTCGATGAGTTCGAGCGACCGAGCAGACCCTTGTAGAATCGGCGCGACCGCCCCCGATCTGTCACGCACAGTCCAACATGGTTGAAAATTGTTCGGAGACTCACCATTTCATCCTTTCATCGTTCATCGAACACGACTATGTCTTCTCGCATTCGCCGCACCGGTCACCGGTTAACGAGAAGTCGAGAATCTACTTCCCATTCCCGTGAGGCCGGCGCATGCAGGGTCACGTCGGCCTCATTCCGCAACGATCGACGCCGGTGGTGTCCGCGAGCCGACCCAGCAGCGCGACGAGGATAGGTTGAGGATGTGTGCGGACTCTGAGCCTACTCTGTCGCCGACCCACCGCGAACTGCGAATTCGTCGCTCCGGCAGAACAACTCGACCTTCATCGCACGTCGTTAATCTACCCGTCCCCGGCGCGGTGAGGGGCAGTACGCCCGCGATGACTGGTTGGCACGAAACGAGATCTAGCGGATGAGCCGAACTTCGATGGGCAAGTTGAGATTCGCCCAAACACGGTCAGCGGTCATAACGATCGGGGGCATACTGCGGACAGCCAGGGCAAGGCAGCATCGGTCGCCCAGGGAGAGCTGTTCTCCGCCCGCAATGGCACGCAGAGCGCCGGCAAGCTCCGCGTCATCGGCGGTGAACGGTTCGAGGGTGACACCGGCGGCGACCAGAAGTTGGCGGATAGCGGAGGCGTCAATCTGCGCGTCGACTAATTTGCCGATCACCTCGGCAAGATTAGGCGTGCCGATGACCGAACCGGTGATCGCGGCGGCGACCAGGTCGGCGCCGGGCTCTTCGTGAATCAGTGCCAGCAGCGCCGACGCGTCGAGAACGGTCAATTGTCGCGCACTTCGGTGCGGCGCTCCGCGAGCAGTTCGTCTACGAGGGAACGATTGGTTGCCTTTTCCCGGCCCAGCGCGCGGATTTCGTCGATCGCATCCGCGGGCTTTTCCATGACGATCCGAGGTCCGTCCAGCCGGACGTGGATGCGATCACCCGGCGACAACCCAAGTGCCGCGCGGATGTCAGCGGGTATGACGAGTCGGCCTTGCTTACCGAGTCTAAGTGTGGCATTCATACGCAAATCGTGGCACAAAGACGAAATTTGTGCCACTTTACTTACGTGGCCAAACCTTGAACTCTGCGGTGTTCGGGCAGGTCGCCTACAACCTTCGCCGGTGCTTTGAGTAGCCGTTTTGTTGATGCCGATGGTTCGAAACAGCGCAGACACCTCAGCTTACTGACAAGTCGGGACACTACCCCCTGCGAGGAACTCGACCTCGTTTCGTCTGCTCGCCGAGCACGACGACGGCCACCTAGCGCTGATCAATACACGCCCCTGGGCCGCAGTCAACGCGAGGACCACATCATCGGTCGCACTTGCCAATCCACGATCACGAATATGGACGACGTCGTGACCGTCCTCGATGAGAAATCTGGATAGTGCAGGTGAAAGATTCTCGTCCAGCAACAGTTTCATGCGGTCGGACGCAGCGGCAACCCTCGCTCCCGCACTGCCTCAGCCACGTAGCGCAGAGCCTCGGCGAGATCTTCCTCCTTAAGGTCGGGAAGCTCGGCAAGGATCTCCGGCGGCCTCATCTGCTCAGCAACCATCACGACCATAGTCGCCACCGGGATAGGCAAGCCCCGGATGCACAGGATACCCCCACGACGTCCGGATCAAGGCTGAATCGCCGGCCCACACGGTTAGTCGGTCCCGACAGGCCGTGTCCGCAGGTTCCGAGCGGCTATTGACGCTACCTTTTGACGATCCGGATACAGCGAACGTGAAGCCAATGCTGCAACAAATCTCGCAGTGGATGCACGTTCGATGAGGAATCGGTCCCGCGGCAGCGACTTTGACGCAAGTCGTTACACTGCCCCCTCCACGGTCGGCTGACGCGGCTGGTCGGCGTCGATTGTGCATCCTGGGCGTCGACACGCCGAAGTGACGCGCTCTGGGTGCACACTCGAATCCGTAGGCGAACGGGTGGATTCTCGACCAGGACAACGGAGGTTGCCTACAAGTCGGGCATCTACCCTTTGACGATCCGGATACGCCGAACGTGAAGCCAATGCGAACAATCGCCGCCGACAAATCTCGCAGTGGATTCACGTTCGCTTAGGAATCGGTCCCACGGCACAGGTACTTGACCTTCGTTGCAAATCTTTAAGCTATCCCCGAGTTCAGGCATCCGGGATCGACTTTGGTGATGTTCGTCGACCGGGCTCATGCCGCCCCGCTCTGCGCCGCTGCCTGGCTCGTCTCATAGCGACGTC
>Ga0078972_1001535_pt1 | contig 85500 bp, 71 predicted proteins | sample YelNatPaOPGAMG01_FD_67568 | JGI IMG/M metagenome (GOLD analysis project Ga0078972, IMG submission 67568) | Hot spring thermophilic microbial communities from Obsidian Pool, Yellowstone National Park, USA - OP-RAMG-01 (SPADES assembly) (version 2) | ecosystem: Environmental > Aquatic > Thermal...
ACCCCCGAAACGACAACACCTTCGTGATCGCCGAGGTCAGCGTCGTCTTCCCGTGGTCCACATGCCCAATCGTCCCCACATTCACGTGAGGCTTCGTCCGCTCGAACTTTGCCTTGGCCATCGTTCCCTCCTGCTGCCCTGCTTGGGACTGCCCTGAGCCCACGCCCAGACTCGAACTGGGGACCTACTCCTTACCAAGGAGTTGCTCTACCTGCTGAGCTACGTGGGCTCAAAATATAAGGCCCGTGGCTTACGGCAACAGCCATAGGCCAGACTTGCCAAGTGGAGGGGGCAGGATTCGAACCTGCGTAGCCAGTTAAGGCGGCAGATTTACAGTCTGCTGGTTTTAGCCACTCGCCCACCCCTCCAAACGTCGCGAGTGCCTTTGCCAAGCCGACGAAGGGAATCGAACCCTTAACCGGCGGTTTACAAGACCGCTGCTCTACCATTGAGCCACGTCGGCCCAACATGGCAATGCGCCGGCCCTGGCAATGGCATTATACGCTAAGGGTTCGCTTTTGTCAAATATCGCCACTCGCGGGGAGCGCACCGCTTTCCTAAGCAACCCTTCGTGAGCACCACGCGGGCACCGGCATGGAGGCAAGAAGCGCTTTCCCGCCGGGGCAAATCCTGCTCCGCCAGGAGCCTATGACCCCGCAAGACCCACCACGCTGTCGCTCCGCGCTGACCCCACCGGCACCCGCCCCTGGAGCGGAAGCCCCCTATGCCACCCGCGAGGACCCGGCATCTCCCCTACGTCGGTCAGCGTTCCTCGGGCTGTGCACCCGACCCTTTGGCACCCGCGTGCGGCGCGGGACCATCCGGTCGCGTGGGGTTGCCACCCGGAGCGTCTTGCCTCCCAGCGCAAGGAGCAAAGCCCAGCGGCTGACCACCTGTTCCAGGAAAGCGAACGGCCAGCGCATCTGCTGCTGGAGAAGCCGGAGCTGCTCCATGCTCCTCTCCCATCCTCCGCGGAACCGCTCTACCCCCGGAAGAAACACGCGGTACAGCACGCGCAGCGGCATCTCCCACTCCTGTTGCACCGGCCTGAGGCTCAGGGAATGCGGACGGGCATAAGCCTCGGGCGGGGCAAAGGCGCCGTATTCATAGGGAAAAGGAAGTTCTGCCTGCGACTTCCCGGCGAGCGCACGGGCTTCCCACCAAAGGTACTTCAGGCCCACCTGCAATAGCCCCTCTTTGCGGAAACGCCGCATGGACACCGGGATGCGCGTGCGGGTCAGCATGCCGAAGCGCCCGAACCGTGCCGCCCGGCGCACGTAATCCGCATCCTCACCCAACGGAAGCCGTTCATCGAAGCCCCCGATCGCTTCGTGTAGGCGGCGTCGCACTAGGATGCAGAAGCCCGGAGCGTAGGGGCGAGCCGATTGCATGGTTAGAAAGAAGAGATTTGCCCCCTGAAAGACCGCCCGCTCGAGCCAATCCCCTTCTAGCGGCTCCATCCAGCAAGTCGCAACGTCGTATCCCCGCTCCCCGAACTCCTGGAGAGCCACGGCCAGGAAATCGGGCGCGGGGAGTACATCGGCGTCGAGAAAGAAGAAAAGATCCCCGGTCGCGGCACGGGCTCCCGCGTTCCGTCCCGTCGCTGGGTTCCCTCCCGGCACGACCCGGGCCCCATACCGTCGTGCCAGGTCCGGCGTGCCATCCGTGGAGCCGGCATCCGCCACAACGACTTCATCTGGAGGCCGGGTCTGCCCTTGCAAGGCCTCCAGCAGGTGGGGCAGGTATGCCGCTTCGTTCAGCGTCGGCACAATGACACTCAAACGTCCCATCGCTCCTATCCGTGGGCTTCTGGACCGCCGAGGGCACCTCCATGATACCAAGGACCAAACGTGGGCGCAACTGGTCGATTCGGCTTGAGTCAGCGAAGCGGTCTGGGGATGGATGGCAAGGCCAAGGGCCTGTGGGACTCCCGTTTGGGGCTACGGAACCGTTCCTGGCAAGATGGAGCGCCGCTTGCGGGCACCAACCCGTACCAGGAGGTGTCCCGCTCGCGGCACAACACTCCATCCACCGGCTCCCTTTGCCACGGTTGCTCCGCACCACCTGGCTGCCGGCGCACAGCTTGCAAGAGGCGTGGGTCTCTACCACGATTGGGCGTGCGCCCTAGGAACGCTTGCCTGCACACCAACCCTGGGCGCAAGCTATGGCGTGAAGGGGCAATGCGCACCCTCTTGCGCTTCTTGGAACGCTTACCTGCACACCACCCTGGGCACAACGCCGCCATCGCCACGACCAGGCGCTGCTGCTCCACGGGCGAGGTCTTGCCCTGCCGCGTAGCAACAGTTGCTGGCACTTTCGCATAGCCAGGCGGTTTCGCAACCGCCCCTCCCCTAGCGGCCATGTCTCTAGCTTCCTATCTGTCCTTTGCAGCACAGCTCATCTAGAGCCTTATCGGGTAGAAGGTTCCTGGTCGCCCTCCATCTTTGGAACCGCTTTTCTTACTTCTCCTTTGGCTCGACGGCAAAGGCTTTCGGCAGTGCAGAAGCGTCCAGCCCGGATAGCCTCACCCAGCCATTTGTCGCAGTGGCGGCCACGAAGAGGTTGGTGCCAAAAGCGGCCTTTGCGCAGCCACCACGCATCGCGGCTTCATCCACGTCCTTCGTGAATACGCTTGAGGCGTCGCGGGCGAAGCCGTTGACCGAGGTATCCGTGACCCGCGGGGCGTTCGCCCACGCGACGGCTGGATTGGCGGGCGCACACGCCGCCGCCACGTACCCGGCGCTGCCACGGACAACGGTGAACTTGAAGCGGGCGAAGCCGTTCGGGTGTTTGGCCTTGAACGACAGCCGGACGTCGTCTCCAGGGCTGTACTCGATGAAACCGCACGCGCCTGCAACCGATCCGTTTACCGCCGCGTCGTAGATTTCGGCCTCGCACTTGTTGTTGTCCACGTGCAGGTAGAAAACAAAGCCGTCGTCCTGGATTTCGCCCGCGTAAGCCTTGCGTGTGAGGATCGTCACACCGTCGCTGGCCAGGCCAGTTGGCACAACGAATTCGAAAGTGCCCGGCCCTGGGGTGATTCGATTACCGTTCTTGTCGTAGAGCTCCAGTTTGATCTTGTACTTGCCCGCCGCGTTCGCAACACCACCCGGCAGGTTGGTCGAGTACAGGATGCCGGAGTAGATATCCGCGAACCAGTCGTCCGTGGGCCATTCCCGCTGGTGGCCCGGGACCTGGGGCGGCTGGTGCGGCCTGAACTCGTAGAGGTGCATACCGTTCTTTTCCTGGGGGCCTAGAGGGTAGGCAGGGAAGGTCGGGGGCAGTTCGGGATGGGCCAAGTCGTAATCCAGATAGTGGCGCACCACCGTCTCCGCCACCGGTGGGGCGAACTCCAGCCACTCGGTTTCGTTGCCCGCGCCGTCGAGCTTGTTGTAGAGCCAGCGGTAGTAGGCCGGCTTGCCGGCGACACCGTAGGGGATACCTGCCGAGTAGCCGAGCCGGAAGCCCAAGGTTCCGCCAAACGGGACATCGACCCAGGTGCCGTTGCCATCCGAGAGGTCGGTCAGCCCGCTGCCTTTGATGGCATCCAGCCGCACACCGCCCACGGCATAGGGCATCACCCAGAGGGAGACCCCTGGCGGTGGCTGCACGGGGTCCGGCGCAACGCAGGTGATCGCCGCCGGGTCGTCCGTCTCCAGCACCACTTCGGTACCACAGACATAGTTCCAGTGGGTATGACAGGCCACGCCAGGGTCATACAGGGTGTGCAGGGTGCCTCCGATGCACTGGACAGCCTTGAAGTAGAGGTCCGGTTTGTCGCCCGCACAAGGGTACCAGATGGTCGTCTCGAAGCGGCCCTGTTCGTCGGTACATACGCATTTGATCAGGTCGGTGTGGAACCAGTACCACATCCACTCAAGGGCGCAGAGATATGGGGCCAGTAACTCCACCTGGGCCAAGAGAGCGTTGCGGAGCTGCGAGGCTGAGAAAGCGCGGAAGATCGGCTCCAGTTGCGCCTGGAAGTGCGCTCCTGCGGGCATGGCTTCGGCTTTCAGAGATGGCCCCACCTCCGGCGGCGGCAGCGGAATGACCGGCGTGGCGACGGGAGACCCAGGCGACGGGGCTTCCTTCGGGGCTGCGTGGGGCATCGGGCCAACCGTTTGGCGGATCTCCTCCGGCGGCGGCGGTGGAGGGGGCGGGAAGACCACGGGGACCGGAAACCGCTTTTCGAGAATCCTCCATAGATCGTCGCGCAAGCGGAAGAGGTCCCGTTCCGGGAGCCGCAGGATGATCTTGGGGAGTTTATCCACCTCGTAGATCTGAACACAGGCGTGGCAGACGCCCAGTTCTTTCGTCGTGCCATCGGGCAGGGGCACCCGTTTGACCAGGCGACCTCGGACGACGCAGCGACAGAGGAGCCATTTCTTCCAGTAGGGCGGGAAGACCCGGATGTGGATCGAGTTTTCCCGCGGGGACAGGCGAACCCGCTTCTCATAGCCGCCCCTAAGGGAGAGGCTGGCCAGCGAAGGGGGTTCCTTTTGTGCCTCGCCCCGCCGCATCAGCCTGGTCATCCATGGGGGCATTTCCTCTTTCTCTTCCGTCTGCGGAGGGCCGAGCACCACTCGCACGGCCTTACCCGCTAAGTCGGCAGGCAACTCCAGTTCCACGTGCCCCTCCTCACCTTTCGGCAGAGGCTTGGCGGCGAGGAACTGGCCCGACGGGTCGAAGGCATAGACCATCACCTCCGGCAGCTCTTCTTTGTAGACCTCTTCGAGGCGCACATGGACCACGAGCGTGGGGCTCGTCTCTTTCACCATTTTGATTGTCCCCTTTCGGCGTTTCTACAAGATCGATGGAAGCTCATCCACTGGGCGGAATTCGTGCCCCTACCTCAAGATGCATGGCACACCACCTCCCTTCCTGCTCTGGGTGGCCCGAGGGCCTGCGGCCGAGCAGCTTTCCCCCCGGCCAGCTTCGCCTGCCTGCGTCCATCTGGGCTAGCTGCATCCAGGGCGCGTGTCCATCCGCGCGATCCAACGCATTGTCCTCAGAGAGAAGCGCATTTGTGAAGGATCCCACAGCCTTCGTGTAACTCCCTTCAAGGTTGATCCTTACGACGCTGCAGGGCGAGATGCAATCAGAAGTGCCCATTGGGGAGGTTTTTTACTATTATAATACAGAAAGGGAAAAATGTCAAATCCGGTCCACGCCCAAGACTTGGCCCGTTTCCTGGAGAGGCCTCGTTCCCAGGAGTTCCCCGGGAGAATCCCTGCCGCACGCAAACAACTCCGTTTGCACGGACAACTCCCTCACCCGCTTCAGCCGACGCCATTCCCCAAACAGGATTTCCGTGTAGCGGCCTCCACCTTCGCAGCGCCCAGCGACTCCTGGCTTCCAGACCGCTCGTTTTACCCTTATCCCCCCTGTGACGAGCGGCCGCGTGCATCCCGCGAACCTGCAGCGCCCAACGATCCAAGGCCGGAAGACGCGTTTGTACGGCCGGCCCGGCATCCCTCAAATCCTGACCTCCAGGGTGACTTCCGGCACTCCCTGGTATGACGCAACCCAGGTATCCTGAAGGAGAGAAACATCACGGAGGGAAAAGAGGCGATGTCCAATCCCATCCTTGTGGTCCAGGAGCTCTACAAAGCCTATGGCGACATCCACGCCGTGCGCGGCGTCTCGTTCCAGGTCGCCCGGGGAGAGATCTTCGGCCTCCTTGGTCCGAATGGGGCGGGGAAGACCACCACCGTGTCCATCCTGACTGGCTTGCTCGCCCCGGATCGAGGGCAGATCACACTGGGCGGTGTGTCCTTCCGGAGCATGCCCAACGCGGTCAAGGCCCGCATCGGGCTGGTGCCGCAGGACCTCGCCCTCTATCCTACCCTGTCCGCGCGCGACAACCTCCTCTTCTTCGGCCGACTCCACGGCCTCCGGGGGAAAAGACTGCGCGAGCGCGTGGAGACGGTCCTGGAGATCGTGCAACTGGCTCCCCGTGCGGGCGACGCCGTCCATACCTTCTCCGGCGGAATGAAGCGACGGCTGAACCTCGCCGTCGGCCTCCTCCACGAACCGGAACTCCTGTTCCTCGACGAACCGACGGTGGGAGTGGACCCGCAGAGCCGCAACGCCATCTTCGAAAGCGTCGAGGCGCTCAACCGGTCCGGCCTGACCATCCTCTACACCACCCACTATATGGAAGAGGCCCAGCGCCTCTGCCACCGCGTCGCCATCATGGACCAGGGCCAGATCATCGCCTTGGATACGCCCGCGGCGCTGATCCGCGAATGGGGCAGCGGACTGATCATCGCCGGCTTCCCCGAGGAGGCCATACCAACCGTTGCTTCCCGCTTGGAGGCCCACCCGGCGGTGAAGGCAATCCGACCCCGCGACAGCCGGCTCTACCTCGACACCCGCGATACACAGGCAGCCCTGCTTGCGCTGTTGGACACAACCAACCGGCTGAGCTTCCCGCTAAAGTCCTTGGAAATCCTGGAAGCCAACCTGGAGACCGTCTTCCTGCACCTCACGGGCCGACGGCTCCGGGATTGAACAGACGGAGGTAACTGATGCTACGGCAAATCCTGGCACTGACCTGGAAAGACCTCAAGGTTTTCTTCCGCGATCCCGGGGGCATGGCATTGATTTTTCTGCAGCCGTTCATGTTCATCGTGGTGATGAGTTACGCCCTCAGCGGCATGTTCACACGCAGCGATCGGGCCATCTCCCTCCTGGCTGTCAACCAGGATCACGGTACCCAGGCGGCGGCGGTCCTGCGCCAGCTGGACGACATGGAAGGGTTCCAGGTGCAAACCGTATGGGAAGGGAAACCACTGGACCCGGAAACGGCGGAGCGGCTGGTCGGCCAAGGGAAGAGGAAGCTGGCGGTGATCTTTCCGCCGGACTTTTCCGAGGTGCTGGAGCAACTTCCTTTCCAGGATACCCGCCGCGCCACCGAGGTCCTGGTGGTCGTGGACCCGGCCACATCGAGTCAGTTTGTCGAGCCGGTCTTGGGAACGCTCCAGGGGCTCATCGAGCGGCAAACGCTTGCCGCGGCGGCTCCGAAAGGGCTGGATCTGCTTCTGGCCCGAGTAAGCCCGCAGATGCCCGCGGAGCAACGCGAGGCCATCCGGACCGAGGCCCAGGAGGCCATCACCGGCGGCTTCTTGGGAGGAAATGAGCCGGTGGTCGCCCTGGAGAAAAGGGCCCCCACCCAGATGCGGGTCGAGCAATACCCGGACACCTTCCAGCAGAATGTGCCTGGCTACACCATCTACGGTATCTTCTGGATCGTGAGCCTTCTGGCTGGCTCGGTGCTCGAGGAAAAGCGTCTGGGGACCTTCCGGCGGTTGCTGGCTGCGCCCCTTCCTCGGGCCGTCATGCTGGCCGGGAAACTCCTGCCCTATTACCTCATTAACCTGCTCCAACTGATCCTGATGCTGGGAGCTTCGCACTTGCTCTTCGGCCTGAAACTGGGCTATTCCCCGGCCGGGCTGGTACTCGTCAGCACGGCCGCAGCAGCTGCTGCCACTGGCTTGGGGGTACTCGTCTCCGCCCTGGCGCGGACCGAGGCCCAGGTGGGTGGGCTGACCGTCCTTCTCCTGCTCACCCTGTCCGCCCTGGGAGGTTGCTTTGTGCCGCGCTTTGTGATGCCCTCCTGGCTGCAGGCAGCTGGACGCATCACCCCCCATGCCTGGGCCCTGGATGCCTACCAGGACTTGTTGGTACGCGGCTACGGCCTGGCACAAGTCCTCCCGAAGGTGGGGGTGCTGGCCGGATTCGCCCTTCTCTTCTTCGCCATCGGGGTGTGGCGCTTTCGTTTCGAGTAGGGACGTGGAAAACACCCCCGTGCCGGGAATGCGGTATAATGAGGCTATGAAGAGGATTTGGCTCCTGCAGCGCAGCAACCTGCCCCTCCTCCTCGTCGCCTACCTCACCTGGGGAGCCGTAGGGGCAATTTGGTGGAGCACGAGGGAACAGGAAGATCCCGCCACTTGGGCTGGCGGCGGGGTGCTCTTGCTGTTTGCCTTGCTCCTGGCGCTCAACCCCGGCGTGTTGCCCCCCTCCTGGCGCCACCTCTACCTGGCCGCCCAGAGCGTCCTGGTGGCTGGCCTGCTCCTCACGGAAACGCGGGCCTGGTCGGCCATCCCGATCCTCTTCTTCATCCTGAGCGCCTTTGCCATGCTACTCTGGCCGCACCGCCGCTCCCTCGGGTGGCTCTGGATCGGCCTCTTTACCTTGCTCAGCGGCGGAATCTTGGTTTTCCGCATGGGGTGGGAAAACGGCTTGCTGACCCTCCTCCCTTATGCGGGCGGATATGCCTTCTTCGGCGTCTTTGCCGACGCCCTGGCCCGGGCCGAAGAGGCCCACCACCGCACGCAAAGCCTTCTGGCCCAACTCCAGGAGGCCCATGACCAATTGCGAGCCTATGCCTCCCGCGTGGAGGAGCTGGCCGTGGCCGAGGAGCGGAACCGCATGGCCCGCGAAATGCACGATGCCCTTGGGCACCGCCTGACCATCGCGGCTGTACAACTGGAGGGTGCCGAGCGACTGATTCCTTCCGACCCACAGCGGGCCAGCCGGATGGTGCGCGCCGCCCGTGAACAGGTCCGGGAGGCACTCGAGGAGCTACGGGAGACCGTGGCTGCACTCCGCGCTCCCCTGGAGGCTGGGATGCCGCTGCCAGAAGCCCTGCGCCGGCTGGCTGACCACTTCCGCGCTGCCACCGGCCTGGAGGTGCACCTAGCACTCCCTTCCGAGGCATTCGACTTACCGGCGGCCCACCAGCTGGGCCTTTACCGCGCAGTTCAAGAAGCGTTGACCAACGTCCAGCGTCATGCCCAGGCCCGCCAGGTCTGGCTCGGGTTGGCCCTTCACCCCGACCGTCTCACTCTCCTCGTCAGCGACGATGGCCGCGGGTTTCCTCCGGAAGCCGAGGCGCGTGGCTTCGGCCTGAGGGGCATGCGGGAACGGATCGAGATGCTGGGAGGCACCCTCGACCTGGAAGAACGCCCTGGAGGTGGGGCGCAGTTGCGGATCACCCTGCCGTGCCCACTGGAGGGCGCCGATGGCTGAACCAATCCGTGTCCTTCTCGTGGACGATCAGCGGCTGATGCGCGAGGGGTTGCGCGTCCTGCTGGAACTGGAGCCCGACCTGGAGGTGGTCGGCGAGGCCGGCGACGGGCAGCAGGCTCTGGATGCCTACGCCGCGCTTCGCCCCGACGTCGTCCTCATGGACGTGCGCATGCCCGGGATGGACGGTGTGGAGGCCACCCGCCGGCTGCGTGAACGCTGGCCAGAAGCCCGCATCATCATCCTGACCACCTTCGACGACGATGCCTACGTCTTCGAGGGGTTGCGAGCCGGAGCCCTGGGCTATCTGCTCAAGGACGTTTCCGGGAATACGCTAGCGGAGGCCGTTCGCACGGTGGCGGCCGGCGGAGCGCTGCTCGCCCCGTCGGTGGCGCGCAAAGTGGTGGCCGCTTTCTCCCGCCTTTCCCCACCCGCGCGCCCTCCGGATGAGGGGTTGCCGGAACCTCTCTCCGAGAGGGAAAAGGAGGTCCTCCGCCTGCTGGCCCAGGGGCTGAGCAACCGGGAAATCGCCGAGCGACTGGTATTGGCCGAAGGCACGGTGAAAAACCACGTCACCACCATCCTTCAGAAGCTGGGCGTGCGCGATCGCACCCAGGCAGCGCTCCGGGCGCGGCAAATGGGCCTGCTTTAGGAGCGATACCAAGAGAAGCGTGGGAATCCCGCGCGAGGTGTCGACCTTCCAGGGAGCTAGCACAGGCGCCTGACCCCCGGGCATCGTGCATTAACAGCGGGACCAGGCCCACGAGAGCGTCTTCGACCCTGGCAACCTTTGCGGTTCTGGCGGGGCAGGCCTTTCGGTAACCCACGTGAGCGGGCGAAGCACGACAGGGCTCTGCTGACGAAGGGCGGTTGGGCGCCTCCCCTGACCAGGTGGTGAAAGCCCCACTGGACGACGCAGCACCGGAGAGAGCATAGTTGTCCGCTACCCAAGCGGGCACGTGGATGGGGGGACAGGCAAGCGGCCCAGATGACGATCAGCCGATCTTCGAGCTCCACCACGGCTAGCAGACCTTGGGCGGCAAGCAGGGGTGTCGACATCACGCACCCCTGCGCCGGGCCACAATCTCCGCTCGCGGAGGAGTGGCGTCCCGGGTGAAGGCCCTCGTGTAGGGATGGGGCCTGCGGGGATGCGATTGACGTCCCCTACAGATTGTGTTAGACTTAGCGCCAAGCGATAGAGCCCGGCAAAAGAAATGACGAGGGGTACAACGATGAAGGTCATCCTGCTAAGCGACGTGGCCGGCACCGGGCAAGCCGGCCAGATCAAAGAGGTTTCCGACGGCTATGCCCGGAATTACCTGTTCCCTAAGGGTCTCGCCCGGCCCGCAACCCCGGAAGCGATCCGTCAAGCAGAAGAAGAACAGGCCCAGGCCGAACGGCGCCGGCAGCGAGAGCTGGCCCGTGCCCGCCTGCTGGCCGAGCAGCTGCACAACTTGACGGTCCACTTTCGCGCGAAGGTAGGAGAACAGGATCTCCTGTTCGGCACCATCACCGCCTCGGATATCGCGGAGGCGATCCGGGAAAAGATCGGCGTTGCAGTGGACCGACGCAAGATCGAGGTCGGCGACCCGATCCGGCGACCGGGGATCTACTCCATCCCGATCCGCCTGGCAGCCGACCTGGAGCCGCGCATCAACGTGGTCGTGGAGCGAGACGAAGGGGAAGCCGGATAGCCTCCCTGGCTCCGGAGAGCGATGGAAGGATTGGCGGAACGGTCGATCCCCTACAACCTCGAGGCCGAGCGCAGCGTCCTTGGGGCCATTTTCATCCACCGGGACGCGATCCTCTCGGTCGCGTCCTGGCTGCGGCCGGAGGATTTTTACCGCGAGCCCCACGCTTGGATCTACGAAGCCCAGCTCGCATGTTACGCGCGGCGTGAACCCCCTGACCTGGTCACGGTTGCGGCGGAATTGGAACGGCGCGGGCGGCTGGAGGCCATCGGCGGCGTCAGCTACCTCAGCGGGCTGGTGGACGCTGTCCCGACGGCCGTGCACGTGGAATACTACGGACGGATCGTCGAACGGTGCGCTGTACTGCGTCGCCTGATCTCCGCGGGGGGCCAGATCGCCGCCATCGGCTACGAGTCGCCCGAGGACGTGGACGAGGCGCTGAGCCGCGCCGAAGAGATCATCTTTGCCATCTCGCAGCGCCGTGTCAGCCGAGACTTTGTGCCCATCAAAGAGGTCACGTCCCGCTATTTCGACCGCCTGAGCCGCGTGCGCATCCTCCACAGCGAAGTGAGCGGTGTCCCAACCGGATTTGTGGACCTGGACCGGCTGCTTGGGGGACTGCAGCGCTCCGACCTGATCATCCTGGCGGCGCGGCCTACCGCCGGCAAGACAAGCCTGGCCCTTTCCATCGCGCACAACGCTGCCGTGCAGCACAACTCGCCGGTCGGCATTTTCAGCCTGGAGATGTCGCAGGAGCAATTGGTACAGCGCTTCCTGGCCATGGAAACGCAGATCGACTCCCATCGGCTGCGGCTCGGCATCCTGAACGACGAGGAGTTTCAGATTGTCTCCGAAGCCATGGCGCGGCTGTCCGAAGCGCCGATCTTCATCGACGACACGCCCGGCATCCCGATCACGGAGCTGCGCAGCAAGGCCCGTCGCTTGCATGCAGAACACGGCATCGATCTCCTGATCATCGATTACCTGCAGCTCATCCAGGGGAGGCGGACGGAAAATCGGGTACAGGAGATTTCCGAAATCTCCCGCGCCCTGAAGGGGCTTGCGAGGGAACTGGATATCCCGGTGCTTGCGGTCTCGCAGCTTTCGCGCTCAGTAGAGCACCGCCCTTCCCATGTGCCTGTCCTGGCAGACCTGCGGGAGTCCGGTAGCATCGAACAGGACGCCGACGTGGTGCTTTTTATCTACCGCGAGGAGATGTACAAAGACGACACGGAAATGAAGGGGATTGCGGAGATCCACGTGGCCAAACACCGCAACGGGCCTTGTGGGAAGGTGTACCTGCGCTTCTTCTCCGAGTTCACGCGCTTTGCCGATCTGGAACGCTATCGGGAGGAAAGCGAGGCCTATCCATGACGCGGCCGTTTCGCGGCTTCTCCGGGAGGAAGGAGGAAACGATCGTAGTACCGAAGGAACTCCTGGGCGAGCTCCTGGCCGAGATCGAGGATTTGGCGGAGCTCAAGGTGCTGCTGGCCGTTTTCCGGCTGCTGGGGGCCCGGAAGGCGCAAGGGAGAGCTGGGCCGCGCGCGGTGAGCTGGGAGGAGTTGCGCAAGGACGAGGACCTACAGGCCGGCCTGGAGGTGCTCGGGCGCGATGTCCCTCCCGAGCAGCGGCTGGATCGGGCACTCGAGCGGGCGGTCGCCCGAGGAACGCTGCTCCACCTGGTGCTCCAGCGAGGGGGACACGCGGAGAGCTGGTACCTGGTGAATACGCCCGCGAACCGTGCCTGGGTCGCTCGGGCCGAGCAGGAACCAGAGCGCGCACTCGCGGGAACGGCCTGGACCGATGCGGAGGCGGTGGAACTGGAACGCCCGAGCATCTTTGCCCTCTACGAACAGAACATCGGCCTGGTGCCGCCGCTTCTCGTGGACGAACTGGAGGAGGCGGCGCGCACCTACCCCGCGGACTGGATCCAGGACGCTTTCCGCGAGGCACTCGCCCACAATGCCAGGAGCTGGCGCTACGTGCAATCGATCCTGCAACGGTGGAAGCGTGAAGGACGGGGTGAGCGGCCCGGGCGCGAAGAGAAGCCGATCGATTTCGAAAAGTATACCCGCGGGGAATACGCGGATCTTTTCGGCTCTTCCCAGCCGAAACCGCAAGGGCAAAGCGATGGTACCCGACGCGGAGCGTGACCCGGTTCGGGCCTGGAGCGATCCGGCGCCAGATGGCGCGCTGGAGCTGCCCAGGCGGCGGCCGGCTTGCCCGATCTGCAAAGGGGCCGGTTACCTGGTGCGCATCGGACCTACGGGCCACCCCGACCTGGTCCCCTGCCGTTGCAAGCTGCGAGAACTCGAAGAAAGCGACTACCAGGAACTCCAGCGGCTGAGCAACCTGGAAGCCTTTGCCGACAAGACGTTCGAGAGCTTCGATCCCACTGTCCCCGGGGTGGCCGAGGCCTACGAGGCGGCCCGCTCCTATGCCGAACACCCCGAAGGATGGCTTTTGTTGACCGGCAACTACGGGTGTGGCAAGACCCACCTCGCGGCAGCGATCGCGAACGAGGCGGTGCGGCACCATATGAAGACGCTGTTCACGGTCGTCCCGGATCTTCTGGACTACCTCCGGGCTTCCTACGCACCGGATAGCCGGGTCCGGTTCGATGAGCGGATCGAAGCCGTGCGCACCGTTTTCCTGCTGATCCTGGACGACCTGGGCACCGAGAACGCCACACCCTGGGCGAGCGAAAAGCTCTACCAGATCATCAATTACCGCTATAACTATCGCCTTCCCACGGTGATCACGACCAATCGGGAACTGAGCCAGATCGAGCCGCGCATTCGCTCCCGGATTTGGGACAAGGAACTCTGCCGCCATGTCCTGATCCAGGCCGAGGATTATCGGCGCTGGGGTTCCCGTCGACGCGCTTGAGATCGCGAGGCGAATATGGTCCTCCTTTCCGTCGCGGTCGCGCTGGTGTCCACCGTCGTGTACCTCTTGCTCCTCTGGTGGCTCGACAAGTATGAAAAAGAGCCTTGGGGTCTGTTTCTGGCGGCCTTCGGATACGGTTGCCTTCCCGCGATCCTCGTGGCGGTCGTCCTGGAACTGCTGCTGGGCATACCGCTGGAGCTGGCCTTTGGCTCGACCAGCGAGGCAATCGGCCGTGTCGTCGTGGCACCTGTCGTCGAAGAGGGGGTAAAGGGGCTGGCGCTCCTCCTCATCTTCTTCCTGTGGCGGGGAGAGTTCAATGGCTTGCTGGACGGCATCGTGTATGGGGCCGCTGTAGGCTTTGGCTTTGGCATGACAGAAAACGTGCTCTACTTCATCGAGCTACACGGCGAGGCGATGGTTGTCCTCCTGCGGACGCTGCCGTTTGGGCTGAACCACGCGCTCTACACGGCCTGCACCGGTGCCGCGCTGGGGCTGGCGCGCCAGTCCCGTGCCCGCGGACGGTGGATACTGCTCTTCCCGATCGGGCTGCTTGCAGCGATGTCGTTCCACGGCTTCCACAACCTGGGCGTGGGGCTGGGTTGCCCCGGGGTGGTGGCCGCGCTAGCGGGCGATTGGGCAGGCATCGCCACGATCCTTGTGGTGGCTATGCTCTCTTGGCGGCAGGAAAGGCGCTGGATCCAGCAGGAGCTGGGGGAAGAAGTGGCTGCCGGAATACTGGCCGAAGCGGACCTGCTGACGCTACAAGCCGCCACGCGTCGTCTGAGCGCGCGGGTCTGGATGTGGCGCAACCACGGCTGGAAGGCGTTCCGCCTGCTCGGGCGCTTTTTCGAGGCGGCGACCGAGCTGGCGTTCCGGAAGCAGGAACTGCGCCAGGGAACGGGGACCAAGCGCACCGCGGAAGAGGTGCAAACGCTTCGCAAGAGGGTCTTGGAACTCCGCGGAGCCCTGTTGAGGATCCTGGAGGGCCCATGAGCATCCCGTTGCAGCGGTTTGGCCAGGCGATCGAGCTGGCGCTCAAGGTGGGCCAGGCAGCAGAGGCGGAAGCCCTCTGTCGGTACGTTCTCGCTCACCACCGCTGGCACCTTCGCAGCCACCTGCTCCTGGCCCAAGCTTGCCTGGAGCGCGAACTGTGGGAGGAGGCCGAGCGGCGACTGCGGCTGGTGGTCGCCGTGGACCCGGAGAACGCCGAAGCGCACAGCGGCCTGGGAGTCGTCGCCTTGGCGCGCGACGATCTGGAGGCGGCGACCCGCTGTCTGGCACACGCCTTCGAGAACGCGCCCGACTCGGACGAGGTGCGCGATGCGCTACGCCAAAGCCTGTCCCGCCGGGCCGGCCGGCCAGTGCCTCCCCCCGCTTTTACCCCCGCTTGTGTCGGCCGTTTCTACCTGCAGCGCGGCCTGCCGCAGCCAGCTGCCGAAGCGTTTGCTGTCGCGCTGCGTGACGACCCCGACCGCCCCGACCTAAAACTGGCCTATGCGGTGGCCCTATGGCAGGCCGGTGTCCACGATCAGGCAGCCAGCATCTGCCGGCCTTTCCTGGATCAGACACCCCATCCCCTGGTTGCCCTGCTCGTGGTGGCCGCCCACGACTTCTATCGGGGCCGGGTGCAGAGCGGCCGGCAACTATGGGGGGAAGCGCGTGCCTGGGATCCGGAGGAGCTGCGCGCACGCACTCTCTTCGGCAACGACCCGCGCCTCCCCGTACCGCCACGGCCCGTGCTCCTGGATCCCCCAGAGGACCGGGAGCTCCGTCACTGGCTGGAGATGGCCGAACAGGTCGCCACGGCGACGGGCGGCCCGGCAGGCGCTGCGGCCCAGGAACTGGCCTCCTATGTACAAGGGCTCGCGGCGCGCGGCGAACCTCCAGCCCCACAACCCTCCGACCCCGACCTCCGTCGCTTTGCCCATGCCGTCACCGAAGTCCGCGCCCGTCTCTTCGGAGACCCTCCACCCGAAACCCCTCCACCGCCACGCCACTCGGGCGAGCCTCAGCCGGTAGAGGTCCTCTTGGCCTGGGAAGCGGGGCTGCGCCAGCGTTTCGGAGCCGCAGCCTTGGCGCGGATCGACGAAGCCCTCCGCTCGCTCGCCCGGGCTGTGGAGCAGCAAGGGATCGCCGCGCGTGTGGTCTATCTGGATCGCCCGCCCTACCCGGAAATGGCCCGGCCGGACCCGCAGCGCCCGGAAGAAATCAAGGAATTCCTGGACGCGCTGGACCGCCGTTTGGCCGAGGAGCATCTCGACTTTCATTACCTTCTCCTGGTTGGCGGAGATGAGCTGTTGCCTTTCGCCCGTCTGCCCAACCCGACTGACGATAGCGACGAGACCGTCCCTTCGGACAACCTCTACGCCTCTCGCGACCCTACTTACCTGATCCCGGAACGGGCCATCGGCCGGCTGCCCGATGGTGGACGACCGAGTCCGGACCTGCTGCTCCAGCTCTTGGAGCAGAGCGTTGCCCGGCTCAGCGGTGTCGGGGTTGGTGTCACCCGGTCCGGATGCCTGACCGCCTGGATGCCCTGGTCGCAACCGAAAGCGAACCCCACGCGGCGGTTCGGGCTTTCTGCGCAGGTGTGGGCCCGGGCTTCGGAGGAACTCTTCCACCGCCTTCCCGGCGAAGAACCACTGCACCTCTGCCCGCCGACCTGCCGGGAGGCGATCCTCCCAGGTTGGCTCGCGGATATCTCTTTTGCCTACTTTAACCTACACGGGGCCGCCACTTCGCCCAACTGGTACGGCCAGCGCGATGTCACACTGCCCGGCGAGGGCCCCCTCATGCCGGTCGCGTTTTCTCCGCAAGAGGTCCCGGCTGGCCGTGTCGGAGGGGTCATCGTCTATTCGGAGGCCTGCTACGGTGCCCATATCCTCGGAAAGGATCCCCAGTCGTCGATCGCGCTGCGCTTCCTCTCCGAGGGAGCCCTCGGCGTCGTCGGTTCCACCGTGATCTCGTACGGCGTCGCCGTACCACCCCTTGGCGCCGCGGACCTGTTGGGAGCCTTTTTCTGGCAACACGCCCTGGCCGGAAAGCCGCTGGGCGAAGCCCTTCTTCAGGCCAAGCTGGACTTTACCCGGGAGATGTACCGGCAGCAGGGGTACCTGGACGGCGACGATATGAAGACCTTGCTGGAATTCGTCCTTTACGGGGATCCCCTGGCCACGGTCGCCACACCTGTGCCACTCGCCGTGGCCCACATCTCGGCCCGGGAATCGGTGTCCACCCCTCCACCGGTCCTCTGTGCAAAGCACGCCGTGCCCCTGGCTCCCCACCAACTCTCGGAGGAGCTGGTCGCCCGGGTCCGACGGAGCCTGGCCTGGCTCCAACAGGGTGAGGCCGTGGGGGAGATGAACGTTGCGCTACGTTCTGGTTGTCCCGGAGGCCACTGCGCTGGGGCATGCCGTCCGCGCAACACCGGTAGCCGCGAGATCGAGGCACTCGTGTTCACGACCCGCAGGGAACTACGAACCGAGGACGGAACGCTCCTTCCCCAGGTAGCCCGGGTCGTGGTCGATCCTGGCGGCCGTATCGTGAAGATGGCCGTGACCCGCTAGGGGCGCTGCACCGTGGCCGGATGGCGCTACGCCCCCTCCGGTCGATCTTGCGTCTCGGGGGAAGGAACTCGCTCCACACGCCGAACGATGCGCTGGCCCATCCGACGCAGCGCATATTCGATGCCACCCTGAAGGTCGCTCCGTGTCGTCAGCCCTCGCAGGTCCACACCTAGCCCCACTACCGTCTGCGCGACTTCTGGGGTGATGCCGACGAGCACGCACTCGGCACCGAGCAATCGCACCGCCTGGGTCGCCTGTAGCAGGTGGTTCGCCACGCTTGTGTCGACCACCGGCACACCGGTGATATCGAGAATGACCACCCGAGCCCGGCGATTGGAGACGCCCTCGAGCAGCACATCCATGATCTGCTCCGCCCGGCGGGAATCCACCGTGCCCACAAGCGGCAGGACCAGGATTTCGTCCGTCACCGGCACGAGCGGGGTGGAAAGCTCCTGGACCAGGCGCAGCAGTTCTCGCTGGCGCTCGTGGCTTTCGCGCACCTCCTCAAGGGCGCGCTGTGTCTCCTCGAAGAGGCGTGTCCGCTCCAGGTGAGCGAGGATCTGGCTCGCGACCGACTGCAGGAACGAGACATGGGACTCGTCGAAAGCATACGGGCGGTAGCTTTGTACGCTGATCGCTCCAACGACTTCGCCCGCGCGTTGCAGGGGGACCCCGAGCCAAGAAGCCGAGGGTCGACCGCTGCCCACGACCGTAGTTGAACGGTCCACCGGATACCGCGAGGCCTCGAGATCCATGTCGCGTATCAGCACGGGTTGCCCGCCCTGGAGGACAAGCCCGGTGAATCCACGGGTCGTCAGTGGCACGTTCCGGTAATACACGCCCTCGTCGTACAGGAGCGGGGCGATGAGGCGGTCCTCGTCCTCGGTGCGCAACGCGACGAAGAAACCGTCTACCTGCAGCAGTTCCCGGATGACCTCGCAGAGCGAGCGCACCAGGTCCTCGAGCGTGAGCGCTCGGGCGCTCGCCTGGATGATACGGGTGAGCGCGTTCAGGCTGGCGAGCTGCTGCTCGCGCTCGCGGAAGAGGACGGCATTTCGCATCGCGGTAGCCAGCTGCCCTACGAGCGTCTCCATCGTGGCAACGGTCTCCGGATCGAAGGCGTCCGTCTCTTCGCTCAGGATATCGAGCACGCCCAGCACGCGCTCCCCGTGGATGATCGGGACGCACAGCTCGGAACGCGCGAGTTCTTCCGCGTCAAAACCCCGGGCATAGCGCGGTTCCTTTTGGACATCGTTACAGACCACGGTCTTCCCAGTCTGGGCAGCCAGCCCCGGCAACCCTTCTCCGATCGGTTGCCGATAGCCCCACTCGGTGATGCCGGCATACCGGCCCACGAGGGCCCCCAGGACGATTTCCTTGGCCTCTTCGTCGACACGAAACACGGCGACATCGCTAAAGCCAAAGCCGAGCTGGATGGATCGCGCGATCTCCCTCAGCAGTTCCTCCAGGTCCAGGATGGCCGCGACCTTGCGGCTTACCTCGCCCATAATCGCCAGTTGCTGCGCCTTACGGGCATCGCTTGTGCGCAGCCTCATCCGCTGCAGGGCGAGCGCTGCCTGGGTGGCTATATGCTGGAGAAGCGCCAGGTGTCGTTCCGTATAGGCACGTTCTCGTTCATAATCCGCAACAGCGATGGCCCCGATGACCTGATCCCCGACCAGCATCGGTACCCCCAGGTAGGAACGGGCCGGCCGGCCTTTCCCGACGATCCCCTTCTCCGCCAACCAGGCGTCCACCTGCTCCCCCAGCAACACCGGCTCCCGCTTTCGTACGAGGTACGCCGTCAGCCCACCTTCCGCTAGCGGACGGCGCCCGAACCCGGGGACCCGGGTACCAGCCTCCGCCACGTAGACAAAGTCGATCTCCTCGCTTTCCGCATCGTAAAGCGCCACATAGAACTCGCTCGCGTCCATTAGCCGGCCCACCTGGCGATGGATCCGTTCCAGAAGCTCTTCTTCTCCTTCCGCCACCAGGATGGCCTGTGTGGCCTCGTGCAACACGGTCAGGTCGTTCAACCGCTGCTGGAGCGCCCCCACGAGCCGCGCATTCTCGATCGCTACCGCCGCCTGACCGGCGATGGTCATCAGCAGCTCCAGGTCCTGCTTCCCGTAGACGCCGGGTGCGGTATAGCTTTGTACCGCCATCACGCCGACCACCCGCTCGGCCGAGCGCAAGGGGACCCCGAGCCAGGACTGCGCTGTACGCCCGATGGCTTCGATCCCTAATTCTGCCAGCCGCTCCACGACGTTGCTTTCGATGAGCAGCGGCGTGCGGTTGCGGATGATGTATTCCGTCAACCCCTTGCCCGCACGGCGGGTCGAATAGGGCCTTCGGATTTCCCCTTCCAGAACATCGAGAGCGAACGTGACTTCGTCGCGCTCGGGATCGTAGAGGGCAATGTACAAGTTCGAGGCGTCCATGACCCGGCCGACCTGGCGGTAGATCGCTTCCAGGAGCGCATCCAGGCCCGGAGAAGAGGCCAGGGACTGGCTGATCTCGCCAAGGATGCTCGCTTCCGCCGAGCGGCGCTCCTTCTCCTGGCGTAGCCGCACCACCTGAACAGCCACAGCGGCCTGGGCAGCAAGCGATTCCAGGAAGCGCTGGGTTTCCACTCCAAAGGCCTTCGCTTGATCGCTGTGCAAGATCAGGGCTCCGACCGCGCGGTTCTCCACGACAAGCGGGATCCCCAGCCAGGATCGCCTCGCATGGGCGAATGGAAAGGCCTCCTCGACAAGGCCACTTCGGGAGAGGTCCTCGATCAGGAGTGTCGCCTGCTCCTCCAGGACCCGAGCTGCAAGTCCCCAGCGGTCGCCTTGCGAGCGGATGGCTGGCGGGCAGCGATTGCCGTGCTCGTAGACGGGGTCAAAGCGCAGCGTCCCCTCCAAAGGATCGTGAAGGGCTACGGCAAATCCGTCTATCCCCACCAGGCGGCTGCATTCCTGAAAGATCATCCCGAGCAGGGGGTCCAGTTCCCGCAGTGCGATGCTCGCCCGGGCGATGTTCCCGAGCGCTTCGATCGCCCGGTCGGCCGGCAGCACTCCTTGCTTGGCCATATGAAGTCCTCCCCAAAGATCTCTTCTTGCTGGAACGTGTGCGTGCATTCTACTATAACGGAGTAGCTTCTGCAACACAGCCGGGCTTTTTGACGGGCAGCTCCCGCTATGCTAGAATCATCCCCAGGTAAGGAGAGCGCCCATGACGCGCACCGATGCCTGGCTTCGCATTTTTGCCCTGGCGTCCTTGATCTTCCTGCTCCGCGGAGTGTGCTGGCCCCGTGCTGCCACGGAGGCGTCCCAGGGCTGGCCCGCGGTTCCACCCGTTGCTTCCTACGGCATTCGCGTCGACCTAGACCCTGAAGAGCACGTGCTGGTGGCCCGGGAGACGATCACCTACACGAACCGGACACCGGATGCGATCGACCACCTGGTGTTTCACCTTTACCTGAACGCCTTCCGCAATGCCGATACGCTCTTCCTCAGGGAAGCGCGGGGCTCACATCGCGGCTACGGCTTCGATCCGAGCCATCCGGGCGCGATGGATGTGCTGGGGATTCGGTGGAGAGGCCTGGACTTGCTTCCCCGCACGACGGTCAGCGAAACGCTGATGACCACCACGCTCCCATTCCCGTTGCAGCCGGGAGAAACGATGATCTTGGAGGTGGAATTCCGCGCGCAACTTCCCCGGGTGTTTGCCCGCACGGGCTTTGCGGACACCTTTCACATGGTTGGACAGTGGTTCCCCAAACTGGCCGTGTACGAAGCCGGCCGTGGCTGGAATGCCCACCCGTTCCACGCCAATAGCGAGTTCTATGCCGACTTTGGAAACTACGATGTGGCCATCACGGTGCCTCAAGCGTACCGCGTGGGCGCAACCGGCGTAGAGGTCGGGCAGGAACCCCATCCCGACGGCACGGTGACCTACCGCTACCACGCGGAGGGAGTGATCGATTTTGCCTGGACCGCCTGGCCCGACTTCCGCGAGGTGCGCAGGCGGGTCGGTTCCACAGAGGTGGTCTTGCTTTACGCACCGAACCATGCCCCTTACGTAGACCGTTACCTGGAGGTCGCCGAACGCGCACTAGAGGCCTACGGCGCGTGGTTCGGGCCCTACCCCTACCCCCGCTTGACGATCGTGGATGTGCCGGAAGCGGCGGGCGGCGCCGGGGGAATGGAGTACCCGATGCTGGTGACAGCCGGCCCACCACCCCCTTTTCCAGCCAACCTGCTCGGCGATTCCTTCCCGGAAATGGTGACCGCGCACGAGATCGCCCATCAGTGGTGGCAATCCACCGTTGCCACGAACGAGGCCGAGGAACCCTGGCTGGACGAGGGGTTTGCGGAGTATTCCTCGATCCGGTTCTTGGACCTGTACTATCCGGTGGAGTCTTCCCGGCCGGCCTTCCTGGGACGCACCCACCTGGAAGGAGCGCAGTTCCAGTACTGGCTCGACCCCACCCTACCTGTCGATGGCCGAGCGTGGGACTATGGCGCCACGGCCTACGCCCTCGCCGTGTACAGCAAGCCAGCGGTGATCCTGGCTACGATGGAGCGCCTGGTGGGCGAAGAACAATGGCTTTCGGTGATGCGTACCTACTACGAACGCTTCCGCTTTGCGCATCCAACGGCGGAAGACTTCCTGTCTGTGGTCCAGGAGGTCGCAGGGAACGAAATGGCAAGTTGGCTGGAGGGGTTACTCCGCAGCCGTGAAGCGTTTGACCTTGCTGTAACGGAGCTTCACTGCGTTCGTGAGGCGCTTTACAGGTGTGAGATCGCTGTGGCACGGCAGGGGGATGTCGCGCTACCTGTGGAGATCGAGGTCGCGTTGGCGGATGGACGCCGGCTACGGGAACGGTGGCAGGGAAATGAGGACACAGTTCGGCTCCGCTATACCCTCGATGTGCCAGTGGTGTGGGCTCGGGTGGATCCGGAAGGCAAGATCTATCTGGACGTGCGCCCGTTCAACAACAGCCGAACCCTGCGCCCACAGGTGGGAGCCCTGGCCCGCATCTTGCGGCCCTGGCTCCTGGGTATGGAGCAGGCGTTGTTCTTCCTGGGAGGGCTTTGGTGAAGCGCGTCGGGGCCTGGCAAGCCTTTTGCGCTGGCGTTGTCGGAGTGCTGCGCTTCTGGCCGATCGCGTTGCTCTTCCACGGGGGGCTTCTGCTCCTCGCGGGATTGCTCCTGCTGCCGGTTGTGCAAATGCTCGTACGCACCCTGGGTTTCCGACTCGCCGCCCACGACCTCGCGGACGGCGTGGATGCCTGGCTGCTCGCCACCATCGTGCGTACCCTTTGGCGCGACCCGGAAGCCCTCCTTCCCTTGCTGCGGCCGGTGGTCCGTAGCCTTCCAGCGTGGCCTTTGCTGCTGAACCTTCCCTTCGTCGTGCTGAGCGCGGGAGCACTCTCGGTCTATGTCAGAGGCCTGGGGCCGCTTGGGCGTGCTTTCGGCACCGGCCTAGCGCGCTTCGGTCCGCCTTTCGTAGCGCTGCTTGCGGGTGAAGTGCTGCTTCTGGACGCAACGCTGGCCGGAACGATCGCGCTGCTCGGCCTGGCGCTTTGGCGAGCTCCGCAGCTAGGTGTTGGGCTCACGCTGTTGTCAAGCCCTGTGCTCGTGGCCGCTTCACTTGCGATCCCGTGGTGGTTCGGTTATGCCCGGGTTTGGATGGTCGTCCACAGGCAAGGTCACTTGCTGCGGGCCATTGCTCACTCCGGTCGCTTTCTGTGGAAGAACCTGGGGGCCGCCTCGGTACTGGAGCTCCTGGTCCTTGCCTGCCCGGTTGGAATCGGCGCCGCTTATTGGCTTGCGCGTTCTCTGCTCCCCGACCCCTGGTGGGGGGCACGCTTGCTTGTGGACCAGCTCCTGGTTGCTGGCTGGGTGGGTACCCGGCTGGTACGTCTGGCCGCCCAGGCCCGGCTGCTGGAGGGACGGGTGTCGCCCGCAGGCACCGCGCAGCTGGATCCGCTTTCGGTGAACCCTGGAAAGGAGGTGGGCTGGAAAAAAGGATCGGATGGTGGTCGGTGAGCGGCGATGGTCTTGGACCGTCTCTTGAGGAGCTTGCTATCATGGGCGAGCGAGCGGATTTCGGGACACGTCTGGTTGCCTACCTGATCGATGCGGTGATTCTGGGCGTAGTGGACTGGATCCTCTGGGCCATCTTCGGCCTGGGACTGGGAAGGATTCGGGGGGTCGGCGGTTTCTTTATGTTCCTCGGGTGGCTGGCCATCCTGGTAGTCAGCTGGGGATATCTGATCTACTTCTGGACGAAGACAGGCCAGACGATCGGCAAGAAGGTCATGAAGATCAAGGTCGTCGACACGCAGGGGCAGCTACTTACAGTGGGCATGGCGATCCTGCGCATCATTGGCTACATGGTGAGCTCAGCCGTGCTGTACCTGGGGTTCCTGTGGATCCTCTGGGATCCAGAAAAGCAAGGCTGGCACGACAAGATCGCCGGCACCTACGTGGTCCGCGTAGCCTAAGGGACAAACCTGAGCGCGCGGCAGGAGACCTCCGACCGTTCCCCTGCCGCGCGTTCTTCTTTTAGGTGTGTTCCGCGGGCGCTTTCTTCAGCGCTTGCCGAAACACCTCTTCATAGGCCGAGACGGTGCGCTCCAGGCTGAAGGTAGCAGCGATGCGCTCCGGAGGCTGGATGTACCGCGAAGGTTCGTCCAGCACCCGCGCGATCGCCTGCGCCAGGGCTTGGACGTCGCCGCGGGGTACGATCTCCCCCATCCCCGTCACCCGGACGACTTCCCGCGCGCCGGGCGTGTCGCTCACGACCACTGGCGTCCCGCAAAGCATGGCCTCGGCCTGTACGAGCCCGAAGCACTCCGTCCCGCTGGGCAACACCAGGACGTCGCACATCGCATAGAAATCGGCCAGCGTCTGAGGGTCGCGGATCAGCCCCAGGAACACGACGCGATCGTTCAAACTCTCGATCAAGGGCAGGCAGCGCTCGTAAAAGTGCTCGTAACGGATGCGGTATTCCCCGGCAAAGACGACCCGTAGGTTGGGAAAACGGGCGCTCAAGTACGGGACGGTGCGCAGGAGAAGGTCGGGGCGCTTTTCCTCCACGAACCGTCCGGCGTATCCCACGATCGTCTTTCCTTCCAGGCGGTACTGACGCCGCAGCGCAGCGACCCCCTCCGGGTGGGGGCGGGGAATCGTCACCGGAGGATAGATCGGCCGCACCTTGGGCATGACCGGACGCAGGTACGAGGAGTGGTCGGCATAGTCCTGGCTGTAAGCGATCACCGCAGAGGCGTACCGGGCCGCAGCGCGGTAGATCCGGTACATGACGAACTCGATGAAGCGGTTGAACCAACCCGCAGGAAGCACCAGGTCTCCGTGGTGGGTAATGACCACCGGTCTGCGCTTCCGAAGGCGTGCCCAGGTCGTGACCAGGCTGGCTTCCAGAAGCGGCGTGTGGATGCTGATCAAATCGTGCTCGCCGATCAGGCGCCAGGCAGCTACGGGGAATGTGGGCATGAGCATCCCCCGGCTGATGCGGAGGAAGGTGGGCAGGCGCACCACCCGCACCCCGTTGATCACCTCTTCCGGCGGGAGGGCCCGGCTGTAGCGGGCAGTGAGCACGGTAGACTCGTGTCCACGCGCGGCCATCGCCTCCGCGATGCGCTGGACGTGGATGGTTAGCCCGGTGCAGTGAGGAACATAGTACAGCAAGACATACAGAACTTTCATCGGTCGTCTCATCCGGCTATCCGGGGGCCCCGCGCGGCGGTTGCATTGTACACAAGTTCCCGGTCCGGTGCAACCAGAGAGGTAAAGCCGGTCGTGCGTTGGACAAACCATGGGGAACAATGGTACAATGGGAAGCCGATAGTGCTGCCCAGCCCATCGTCCAAGGAGTGAGTCCCATTACGGACGTGCCGGCGCACGGCTGCTAGAGTGTTCACAAAACTCGCAAAGGGGGAAAACGATGCGCTATCTTATTGTGGGCAACGGCGTTGCGGGAACGAAAGCTGCCGAAGTGATCCGGAAACGCGATCCCAAGGCCGAGATCACGGTGCTTTCGGCAGAGGAGGTCCCGTTCTATCGGCGGCCAGCACTGGTGGACCACTTGAGCGCCCGGGTGCCGTTGCAGAGCCTCTGGGGGCGCCCGGAACAATTCTACCAGGAACAGCGGATCGACCTGAGGCTCAACGCCCGGGCAACGGGGCTGGATGCACGCGAGCATCGCGTGGAACTTGCTTCCGGAGAGGTCTTGGCTTACGATCGGCTGCTTTTGGCAGCCGGGATCGCGTCGGCAAGAGGTTACATTCCCGGAGATACGTTGAAAGGGATCGTGAGCCTCCAACGCCTGGCAGACCTCAACACCATCCGGGAGCTCGCCCAGCTCGCGCGCCAGGCCGTCGTCATCGGCGAGGGGGTGATCGGCCTAGAAATGGCGCGTGCCTTCCGCGAGCTCGGGCTCCCGGTGCGCTACCTGATTTCCGGACCGCGCTTCTGGTCGAACCTGTTTCCCCCGGAGGCCTCCGCGCTGATCGAGGAACGGCTGGCAGCCCATGGGGTAGAGGTGCAGCCCGAAGTAGAGGCCGTGGCGTTTCTCGGGCGGGACGGTCGGGTTCGCGCGGTGCAGACCGCGCGTGGCGAAAGTATCCCTGCGGACCTGGTGGGCCTTTCGATCGCTATGCGGCCATCCGTTCCGTGGGCAGAAGCGGCCGGCCTGCAGGTCACGAACAATCGGGTGTCCGTGGACGAACAGCTTGCCACCGCGCTCCCGGACGTCTTCGCGGCCGGGGATATGGTGCGCTTGCCGGGCGAGACGGCCCCCTTTGGCTGGCTGCGGGCCTGGCATCAGGGCGTGGTGGCGGGGATCAATTTGACTGGCGGAGCGGCTCCGCTCCGGCGTCGCACGATCACCGTGTCCACCCGGGCCTTCGGGATGCCGATCCTGGCTATGGGGGACCTCCAGCCGGCGGGCAGGAACGTGAAGCGAGAGCATGGTGACTACCCGACGGATGGCGTATATAAGGAACTGGTGGTGGCCGACGGCCGGCTGGTGGGGGCACTCTTCGTCGGTGAAGTCAGCGAGGCCGGCCGGGTCGAGGAATTGGTGCGCCGGCAGGTGCCTTACGCCGAAGTCGATCCCGGTCTCCTGCGAGCGCTCTTCGACGTACGCTACTGGAGGGGCGGAGGATCCGAGGTGCTGTGCCCTGTGTGCAAGTTCCTGGTTCAAGTCGGGGAAGAAGCGGTGCGTTCCGGAGAACTGACTTGTCCCATCTGCGGGGCCGAATTCCTCCTGCGCCTCACCGGGGATCGCTTCATGGCCGTGTTGGAGTAGGCCAGGGCCAGCAGGTGAGCGGAGGCAAGCCGTGGAGGTGATCGTTTACACGACGCCAACGTGACCCTACTGCGATCTAGCGAAGAAGTTTCTTTCGCAGCGGGGAATACCGTTTCGGGAACTGGACGTGAGTCGTGACCCGGGCGCAGCGGCAGAGATGATCCGGCGCTCCGGACAGCACGGCGTGCCGGTCCTCGTGGTCGGCGACCAGGTCATTGTGGGGTTTGACCGACCTCGGCTCGAACAGGCCCTGGCCCGCATGGCCGCGCGACGTGTGCGGCTGGGCGCGCACGTTGCCGCGAGCCGCTCGCTCGCGGGCGGAGAACAGTTCCCGCCAGGCGCTTACGTAGGTAGAGTCGCGCTCGGATCACCCGCCGAAGCCGCCGGACTGCGGGCGGGCGACGTGATTATCCGCCTTGCGGGCATTCCGATCCGGGGGCCCAAGGACATCGAAGAAGTGTTGAGCCGGGTCGTGCCGGGGCAAACGGTGGAGGTCCTCTGGATCCGCCAGGGACAGGAAATGCGGGGACGGCTGCAGTTCTGAGCTGGGCCGGCGGCGGTGGAGGGGAAGAGATGGTCACTGGGGTGGACGTGCTCGTACAGCTGGAGAAGAAGCTCGAGGCAGCGCTCGCAAGCGGCGACGAGGGCCTATCCGCTTACTTGGAGCATGTGGCTCGGGTGGTGCGGGAAGTGGCCGAAGCAGCGCTGGTTGCGGGCGACGAGGTGACCCTCCGGGAAGCACGCCGTCTGGCGGCCCGGCTGGGGCCGTTTGGCTTCGGAGCCACGGTTCCTTCACCGGGAGGGACAACGCAGGCCCAAGAGAGGCTGGTCGTGCGGAGCTGCCCCCGATGCGGGCGGCGTTTCCGGGGGCCGTCGGCTCCGCTGGAGTTGGTCGGCCAGGTGCTCTGTGGCACCTGCGCGACGGAATTGCTCTCCGGCATCCGCCTGTAACGCGGACCCGGATGGGCGGCCGGATGGGCGATGTCACACCCGATCGCGGCTCTAATTTCGCTGGCGGTGGCGTTTTCTCTGGCCGTTGTGGTGACCCCATGGGCTCGCTGCGTAGGCCTACGAGGGGAGTGGTTCCGTGAGCCCGGGGGACGACACATTCACACCGGCCGCACACCGCGTAGCGGTGGGATCGGGCTGGCGTTTTCTACCGCGCTGGCCCTTGGGGTGACGCTCGCCCTTCCGGTGGAACGGGCCACTGGGGAAGCGATTCGTATCGGCCTCCTGATTGTTGGGCCGTTGCTCGCCTTCGGCTTGATGGCGCGGGACGATATCCGAGAGCTGCCTACCGGCGTCAAGTTGGGGATCCAGTTCGGGACAGCGGCACTGGCGATCATCCCTTACTTCCTGGCTCCTGCGTTGCAACCCCCGCCCGGGCTCCTGATCACCCAGGTGCAGAATCCGCTGGGGGGCACGCTCTACCTTCCCCTTTGGATGTCCATCCCCTTCAGCCTGCTTTGGTTCGTAGGGATGATGAACACCATCAACCTCCTGGACGGCGTGGACGGATTGGCCGCGGGAGTAAGCGCGATCGCCGCGCTCTTGCTCGCGCTCCACATGTGGAGGTTGGGACAACTCAGCCTGGTGGCCCTTCCCCTGGCCCTCTTGGGGGCCTGTCTGGGCTTCTTGCCCTACAACTTTCACCCGGCGCGGGTGTTCATGGGCGATTCCGGAGCGGTCTTCCTGGGGTACACCCTGGCCATCCTCTCCGTGATCGGAGGGGCCAAGATCGCAACCGCCCTGCTCGTGCTGGGTGTGCCGATCCTGGATGTCGCCTGGGTGATCATTTTCCGCTTGATGCGAGGGCATTCCCCACTTCAGGCGGATCGCGGGCACCTCCACCACCGGTTGCTCGATGTGGGCCTGTCCCAGGTACAGGTGGTCGCTCTCTTCTACGGCGCGTCCGCGCTATTCGGGGCCGCACAGCTGCTCCCGAGCGGGCTCTACAAGCTGTTGGTGCTCCTGGGAATGGCCTTGGTGGGAAGCCTGCTGCTCGGGTGGCTGACAAGGCGGCAGCTTGACCGCGGGGAGAGCCGTGGGCGATCCGGATGAGGCACGCCGAGCGCGATTGCGGCGCGGGATTCGGGCGATCGTACGGATCCGCGAGTTGGCCCCCAAGGGTCCGCGGTGGAGTCGGGCCTGGAAACGCTTGCTTTGGCGCTACGAGGAAGCGCTGACGAAGGAGGAACCCATGGTGTTGGCCAGGGAATTCCGTCCCGGACGCGCGTTCCTGGGGAAACTCGCCCCGGGAGAGGAGATGGTGAGCGCGCTGGCCGAGTTCTGTCGCGATCGGGGCATCCAGACCGGCTGGGTCTCGGCGATTGGCACCGTGCGGCGGGGGGTCGTGGGCTACTTCGAGCAGGAGGAACGCCTTTACCGGCGACTGGCGGTAGAGGAACCGATGGAGATCGTATCCTGCCAGGGCAACGTGTCCCTCAGGGACGGGCAGCCGTTCGTCCACCTGCACGTCGTGCTCTCCGGAAGCGACGGCAGGACCGTGGCTGGGCATCTCTTCGAGGGGATCGCCTTTGTGGGAGAGTTCTGGGTGCAGGAAATGATCGGGACGGCGCTGGAGCGCGTGCCAGATGCCGACAGCGGCCTGGCCCTGTGGGACCTCTGAACAGGGAGCGGACACGGGGAAACGATGCGCTATTGTCCACAGTGCGGACACCTACTGGAACGCCGGGAGCAAGCCGGGCGGGTACGGGACGTTTGCCAGGCCTGCGGCTTCGTCTACTACCACAACCCGGTTCCTGGCGTGGCCACGATCGTGGAGTACGCGGGCGGCCTCGTCCTGGTGCGGCGCAAGGAGCCGCCTCAGGCAGGCGGATGGTGCTTTCCTGCCGGTTTCGTCGAAGCGGGGGAGAGCAGCGAAGAGGCGGCGGTGCGCGAATGCGCGGAGGAGACAGGTCTACAGGTGGCCATAGGTGACCTGGTGGGGGTCTATTCTTTCGACGACGAACCACAGGGAGGTATCGTTATTTTCTATACCGCGCGCGTGACCGGGGGGGAACTGCGACCCGGAGATGACGCGGCCGAGGCCCGGGTATTCGCCCTTCCGGAGATCCCACGCTTGGCCTTTCGCACGCACCGGGAGGCCCTGGAGCGCTGGAAGCGAGACCGCGAGCGCTTGCTGGAACTCTTTCCCGAGGGAGCCGCGACCCTGGAGCCGATTCCGGGGGTACACATCCGACGCGCTCGGCCCCGGGACGAAGCCCGCATCCTGGAGCTTCTGCAATGCATCCCGGATGAGGGGACGCTGGACGCAGAGAGGCGGCGCGCCGCAGGGCAGCGCTTCCGTGAGACGCCTGCGCTGGAAGTGTTGGTGGCAGAGGTGGAAGGGGAGGTCGTCGGCTTTCTGGGCCTGTCTTTTGCCACCGGTCTGGCCGGGGTGCGGGGCTTGATCGGGGAACTCGCCGTCGATCCGGCCCACCGACGGAAAGGGATTGGGGCCAGCCTGGTGGAGGCCGCCGTGCGCCTGGCACGCGCGCGGGGATGCAGCCGATTGCTCGTGGATACTTCGCGGGCCAACGAGCCCGCACGCGCGTTCTACCGCGCGTGCGGCTTTCCCGCGGACGGCATCGCGCCGCTGCGTGTCGATTAACGGGGGAGCAGGTCGCCCATGTTAACCATCGCCGAAGCCCTGAAGACAGAGGCCCTTTCCCGGGCAAGCGTGGTGGCCGGCCACGGTGGCCTGTCCAACATGATCCAGTGGGTGCACATGGTCGACATCCCCGAGATGGCCGAATGGGTGCGGGAAGGGGAGCTGATCTTTACCACCGCCTTCGGGATCCGCGACAACCCCGAGTTGCAGCACGTCCTGGTACGCCAGCTCGTGGAAGCAGGTGCCGTCGGCATGGTGATCGGCGTGGGCCACTATTTCCACGAGATCCCCCAGGTGATGATCGACCAGGCGAACGAGTTAAACTTCCCGCTGCTCACGCTTCCCTGGGAAATCCCTTTCATCGAGGTCACGCGGGTCCTCGTGGAACGGATCGTGCAAGAGCGTTACGCGCTTCTGCAACAGTCGCTCCAGGTGCACAAGCGCCTGACCGATGTGGTGCTGAGCGGGGCGGGCCTGGACGTGCTGGCACAGGTATTGGCGCGGCTGGTCGAATGCCCGGTGACCATCGAGGACAGCGCCTTCCGCCTGCTCGCCTATGCCTCGTGGGGCGAAGTCGACCCGGCCCGGGAAGTGAGCATCCTGGAGCGCCAGACCCCCGCCCGGTTGCTGGCCGAGCTGCGCCGCCGCGGCATTCTGGAAACGCTTCAGCAGAGCCTCCACCCGGTGCACCTGGAGCCCTTGCCCGAGCACGGGCTCCAGTACGAGCGCATCGTCGCGCCGATCATCGCCGCCGGGGAACGCCTGGGATACGTCTGGCTGATTGCCCATAACCGCACCATCCGCGAGATGGACCTGGTGACCATCGAGCACGCTGCCACGGTCGCGGCGCTTATCCTCCTACGCGAACGGGCCGTTTACGAGGCCGAACAGCGGCTCCAAAGCGGCCTGATCGAGGAACTGCTGCGCCGTCCACCGCTCGTGCACGCTTCGATCGCCGAGAAAATGCGTGCCTTTGGGCTATCCGACGGCCAGCAGGTGCTGCTCATTCGCCCGGTTGACCAGCAGTTCCCGGACACGCTACGGCTCTCGCGGATGGTACGGGAGGAAATCTGGGCCGCGGGGGAGCGCGGCATCGTCGTAGAGCGCGGGCAAGACCTGGCGGTCCTGGTGAGCAGCAAGGCACCCGAAACAGGTCTCGAGCTTGCCCAGAGGATCGCCGCGATGGGCCGCCGCCAGGGATACTGCCTGTCTATCGGCATCGGCCGGCGGGTGCAGCAGCTGGAAGAGCTGGCCCAGAGCTACGAGGAAGCGCTGGAGGCGCTCGAAGCGGGGATCGCGCTTCACGGCCCGGGCTCTATCACCACCTTCGAATCGCTCGGATACCTCTATTGGCTCCGCCATCTCTCGGCGGAAGTGCGAAACCGGAACCCTTTTGCGCGGGCGCTGGCCACGCTCGCGGAATACGATGCGGCCCATCATACCGCCCTGCTGATGACCCTGGAGACCTACCTGGATGCAGGCGCCTGTTCTCTGGATGCCGCTCGACGGCTGTACCTGCATCGAAATACCCTAAGGCAGCGCCTGACTCGGATCGAGCGGATCATCGGCTTCCCCCTTTCCGACCCGGAAGTACGCCTCAACCTGCAGCTGGCGCTCAAGGAGCGCCGGCTCCGCTTCCACCAGGCCTGACCACCTCCCTTCTACCCGCTGGGAACCCTGCCCGCCTCGAACGCAATCTCCGCACGCACGGGGTCGCGCGTTCCCGCAGGCCCCTCTTGCTGCCGAGCGCCTGCCCGCGGTTCGTCCCGCCAGCCGGCAGCTTGCCGGATCGCCTAGTGTGCAGCCTGCACATACATCCGAGGGGAAAGAGTGGGCAAGCAGGCCCTTTACAGCCATACGGAGCAAGCGATAGAATTAAGTTCAACGGAGCGAAGGCATGGTTGCCACACGAGACCTCGACGAGCTATTAGGCCGTCTCAGACAGCTCCAGACCCGTTACCCGGCGCTGATCCGGGACATCCGGGTCGCCCCTCTCCACATCGATATCGAGTTCTATCTGGTTGACTTGGCGATTGACGCCGCTCATTGCCTGCTCGAGCAAGGGATTACTGCCGTACACCGTATGCAACTTCCCCAAGTGATCAGCCTTCAGCTCCCTTCCCTTTTCGCCCAGCGGCAGACGGCGCTTCTCTTCCGCGTGTTGGACCGTTTTCTGCGGCAGCGGACCCGGAGGCCACCGGAGGATCCGCTATAGGCCACGGGCCCGCTCCCTAGCGGCGAAAGGAGGTGAATCCCGGGGGCATTTGGGTCGATAGGCGGCACAGGTGAGAGGCCAAGGGGCCTCTCAGAGACAGCGAGGAGGCAGGCAAAGATGAGGGCAAATCGGTTGCTCTTGCTTCTGGGTGTACTGCTGCTGGCCCTGCCACTGGTATCGTGCGGTGCCGCGCCCGGGGGTCAGCCGAAGACCATCAAGGTGGGCGCGCTCTACCCCCTGAGCGGCGAGCTGGCGCAGATCGGCGACAACGTGCGCAACGGGCTGGTGCTTGCGGTCGAGGACATCAACGCCGCCGGCGGCATCCGCTCTATGGGCGGCGCCAAGATCGAGCTCGTCTTCGGCGATACCCAAGGCAAGCCCGATGTGGGCGTGTCCGAAGTTGACCGCCTGGTGCAGCAGGAAGGCGTGGTGGCGATCATCGGCTGCTACCAGTCGGCGGTGACCATCCCGGCAACCCAGGAAGCCGAGCGCTTGCAGATACCGTTCATCGTGGACATCGCCGTAGCGAACAAGATCACAGAGCGCGGGTTCCGCTGGGTATTCCGCGTCGGGCCAAAGGCCGACTCGTACGCGGCTGACCAGGTGGCGTTCCTGAAGGAGCTGCCTGCGCTTGGCGGGCCCGAAATCCGTAAGGTGGCTTTGCTGCACGAGGATACCGACTGGGGGCAGTCGACGGCTGAGGCCCAGAAACGCTTCCTGAAGGAGGCGGGCATCGAGGTGCTCACGGAGGTCACCTACCCGGCCAACGCTGCCGACCTCACCACGGAAGTGGCCAAGGCTGCCGCGACCAACCCGGACGCGATCCTCACCGTGACCTACCTGAACGATGCTGTGCTGATCACCCAGGCGCGCGAGAAGCTCGGCCTCAAGAACATCCTCTTCATGGACACGGCCGGCGGGACGATCGACCCCGAGTACATCCAACGGCTGGGGACGGCAGCGAACGGCATGCTTACGGTGGTCGAGTTCTCCAAGTACGCCAAGGGGAGCGCGGAGCTGAACGAGCGCTACCGGGCGCGCTTCGGCGAGGACATGACCGGCAACTCTGTCCACTCCTATCAGGCGGGGCTGGTGCTCGCAGACGCCCTGGAGCGCGCAGGCACCACGGAGAAGAACGCCCTGCGCGACGCGATCGCCAAGACGGATATGAGCGGGGAGAAGGTTGTCCTTCCCTCCGGGCGGGTACAGTTCGACGAAAACGGACAGAACAGGTACGCGCGGCTGTACGTGGTGCAGATCCAGAACGGCGAACTGATGCCCGTTTGGCCAGCCGCGGTCGCCACGGCCAAGATCCAATTCGGCCAATAGACCCCGGGCCCCAAGAGGGAGAAGGGCAATGGCGCCCTTCTCCCTCGGGCCCCTAAGGATGCGAAAGATGAGCACGAGTCTGCTCGCCCAAGCAGCGGTCAATGGACTCTTCGTCGGCGGCGTCTTTGCCCTGATCTCGATCGGACTGACGCTGATTTGGGGGGTCATGCGGATCATCAACTTTGCCCACGGCGAGTTCCTCATGATCGGGATGTACATCGCCTATTTCGCCGTGGTGCGAGGCGGACTGGACCCTTACCTCACGCTCCTGGTGACCATACCGGCACTTTTCCTGATCGGAGCGCTCATCTTCTGGGGCACCATCCGGCCGGTGCTCACCGCCCCCTCGATGAACCAGATCTTGCTCACGGTGGGCCTGTCTTTGGTCCTGCAGAACCTGGCGCTCGTCTTCTTCAAGGCGGATGTGCTGTTTGCCCAGACCCCTTACGGGAAGATGAACTACCACATCGGTGGCGTGGTGATCGAAATGCCCAAACTGCTTGCCTTTGTGGGTTCGATCCTGGCCGCCTCCTTGCTCTACTGGCTGCTCCAGTCGACCGATCTGGGCCGGGCGATCCGCGCGGCTTCCCAGAATAGCCGCGCAGCACAACTCATGGGGATCCACGTCCGCCAGACCTACTTGATCGCCTTTGGGATTGGATCGGCATGCCTCGGGGTAGCCGCCTCGCTCATGATCCCCTTCTACTACGTTTCGCCCACGGTAGGTCTTTTCTTCGGGACCATCGCCTTCGTGATCGTGGTGTTGGGGGGAATGGGCAACTTCCTGGGCGCGCTGGTCGCGGGCATCATCATCGGGCTGACGGAATCGCTCGGGGCAGCCATCCTGCCCGGCTCGCTGGCGCGCGTCTTTACTTTCGCCATCTTTGTGCTCTTCCTCCTCTTCCGGCCCACGGGCATCTTCGGGAGGCGACAGGGATGACACGATCACCGCTCCTCCGCATCGCGGCCATCGGGGGAGGGCTCCTGGCCCTGGGCCTGCTTCCGTTGGCCCTTCAGCGCGTCAGCCGCGGGGAGTACTACCTCCACGTGCTGACGCTGGTACTCCTGTATGCCTATCTTTCCACCGCCTGGAATATCCTGGGCGGTTACGCCGGCCAGCACTCGCTCGGACACGGCATCTTCCTGGGCCTGGGAGCCTACACCTCCACCCTCCTCTTCAGCCGCTTCGGCGTCACTCCTTGGCTGGGGATGTGGGCCGGAGCCGTACTCGCCGGTGCTGTGGGGGCCTTCATCGGCTTCCTGTGCTTCCGCTATGGGCTGCGCGGCCCTTACTTCGCCCTGGCAACCATCGCCATCGCTGAAGCGATGCGTTACGTGGTCTCCAACATCCCTTACCTGGGAGGGGCCCGGGGACTCGAGGTCGTCTGGAAGGGGCACAACCCGGCCATCTTCCAGTTCTCGGGAAAGGCCTGGTACTACTACATCGCCCTCTTGTTGGCCGCCGGGTGTCTGGCCATCAGCGCCTGGTTGCAGCGCAGCCGCCTCGGGTACTGGATGGTCGCGGTGCGCGAAAACGAAGATGCCGCGGCGGCGCTCGGTGTGGATTTGGTGCGTACGAAAGTACTGGCTACGGTCGTGAGCGCTGTGCTTACCGCCCTCGGAGGCACCTTCTACGCGCAGTACTTTACCTTCGTGAACCCCTCCTCGGTCTTTGGCGAAGGCCCGTCGGTGCAGATCCTGCTCTACTCGATCATCGGGGGACTCGGGACGGCCTGGGGCTCTGCCATCGGGGCCCTGGTGTTGGTCCCGATCGCCGAGTTCACCCGTGCACGCCTCGGGGGTACGTTTGCCGGGGTACACCTGCTGATCTACGGGGCCATCCTGATGCTGGTGATGCTCTTCATGCCGCAAGGCATTATGGGACTGATCCGCAGGGCCGCATCCCGTACGCGCCTGCGTCGCCAGGAGGGCCGGCCATGACACCATTGCTCCGTGTCGAACGGCTGACCCGGCATTTCGGAGGGCTGATCGCGGTCAACAACGTGAGCTTTGCGGTCGAGGAAGGGGAAATCGTGGGACTGATCGGCCCCAACGGCGCCGGCAAGACCACGACTTTCAGCCTTCTGAGCGGCTTCCTGAGGCCCACGTCCGGCGAGATCTTTTTCGACGGAAGGCCGATCCACGGACGAAAACCGCACGAGATCTGCGCCCTGGGCCTCACACGCACCTTCCAGGTGGTGCAGCCGTTTCCCGATATCACCGTGCTCGAGAATGTCCTGGTGGGCGCATTCGCGCGCCATGCCACCACCCTGGCGGCCGAGCACCACGCGCGAAGCGTCCTCGATCGCGTCGGCTTGGGCCACAAGGCCGACCAGCTGGCCCGGGAGCTCACCCTGCTGGAGCTCAAACGCCTCGAGATCGGCAAGGCGCTGGCGACCGGTCCCCGGTTGCTGCTCCTGGACGAGGTCGCGGCCGGCTTGAACCCGGTAGAGATCGAGGAGATGCTGAAACTCGTGCGCGCGCTCAACGCCGAGGGGATCACCATCCTCCTTGTGGAACACGTCATGCAGTTCATCATGAACATCTGCCGCCGCATCATCGTGCTCAACTTCGGACAAAAGATCGCCGAAGGAACTCCCGAGGAGATCAGCCGCGATCCAAAGGTCCTGGAGGCCTACCTGGGAGAGGAGGCCCCCGATGCTTAAGGTGGAGAACCTCACCGTCCATTATGGCGCTTTCCGGGCACTGCAGGAGGTCTCCCTCGCGGTGCCCGATGGGCACGTGGTCAGCATCGTCGGGGCGAACGGCGCGGGGAAAAGCACCCTCATCAACACCATTTCCGGGCTGCTCCGGCCGAGCCAGGGGACCATTTCCTTCGACGGGGTGGAACTGACGTCCCTGCCCCCCCATCGCATTGCGCGCCTCGGCGTGGTCCAGGTGCCGGAGGGACGCAGCTTGTTCGACGACATGTCCGTGCGCGACAACCTATTGTGCGCTGCCATGCATCCCCGCGCCAAGCCGCACCGACAGCAGACCCTGGAGGAGGTCTATGCCCTCTTCCCGGTGCTGCGGGAGCGCGCCGGGCAACTCGCCCGCACCCTTTCCGGAGGCGAACGGCAGATGCTGGCCATCGGCCGGGGTTTGATGGCGCAGCCCAGGGTGCTGATGCTCGATGAGCCCTCGTTGGGTCTGGCCCCGCTTTTGGTGCGCCAGATCTTCGAATCGGTCCGCCAGCTGAAGGAGCGCGGGCTCACCATCCTGCTGGTGGAGCAGAACGTACGCCAGTCGCTCACGATCTCGGATTATGCATATGTGCTGGAAGTCGGCCGACTGGTCCTGGAAGGCCCCGCGCGGGAGTTGCTCCACAACCCCCATGTCCGCGAGGCCTATCTAGGCCACTAGACGGGACATTCACAAGGAGGTGAACGGTGTCCCACGAGAACCGCTCTGCTGAGCTTCGGGCCCGCGATGCGGCCGTGGTTACGACCGCGCTTTACCGCTACACCGACATCGCCTTTGCCCGCGGCGAAGGTGTGTACCTGGAGGATCTGGACGGCCGTCGCTACCTGGACTTTGCCGCTGGCATTGCCACGATGAGCGTTGGGCATTGCCATCCGGAGGTGGTGGCGGCGATCACCGAACAGGCGCGTACCCTGATCCACGCCGCCTCACACATCGGCTACATGGAGCCTTATGTCCTGTTGCTGGAGGAGGTGCGTTCGGTTTCCCCATCGCCCCTCGATCAGGGCAAGGGGATGTGGGTGAACAGCGGCTCAGAAGCCATCGAGACCGCGATCAAGATGGCGCGGCACACGACCGGCCGACCGATCATCCTGGCCTTCCTCCACGCTTTCCACGGTCGGCCGATGGGAGCCCTGAGCTGCACGGCAAGCAACGTCAACTTTCGCAAGGGACTGGCAGGGTTGTTCACCGGCGTGGTGCACGCCCCGTACGCCTACTGCTACCGCTGCCCCCTCGGACACAAGGGCCCCGAGACGTGCGGGCTCGCCTGTCTGCACCTAGTGGAGGAGATCCTGCGCACCTCGGTGCACCCGGACGACCTTGCCGGCATCCTGGTCGAGCCCATCGCCGGGGAGGGAGGATACCTGGTGCCTCCGCCTGGTTTCCTGGAAGGGCTGCGCGAGATCTGCAACCGCACGGGAGCGTTGTTCATCGCCGATGAGGTGCAGACCGGCGTCGGCCGGACGGGCAAGATGTTTGCCGTGGAGCACTGGAACGTGGTGCCGGATATCATCGCCATGGGAAAGGCGATCGGCGGCGGCCTACCTTTGGGCGGCGTGCTCGCCCGGGCAGAGCTCGCCGAGCGGTGGTTCGCCGGCGCCCACGGTACAACCTTCGGGGGGAACCCGGTCTCTTGCCGGGCCGGGCTGGCGTCGCTGCGCATCATCTTGCGCGAGCGGCTGATGGAGAACGCCCAGCGCGTGGGCGCGCGCCTGAAGGAGCGCTTCCTGCAGGCAAAAGAGACTTTGCCGATCATCGGCGATGTACGGGGCATCGGACTGATGCTGGGCGTCGAGCTCGTCCAGCCGGACGGCCAGCCGGCCGTCGAGGCGATCAAAGAGGTCACGCAGCGCGCGACCCGCTACGGCCTGGTGATCACCAAGTGCGGCGCGAGCACCATCCGCATCTGCCCGCCCCTCACGATCACCGAGGATCAGGCGGACGAGGGCGCCGAGATCCTGCTCCGCGCCCTGCGGGAGGTGTCGCCTTGAGGGCTGCGGTCAAGGAGCAACCAGGGCCCGGGTTTGTTTGGAAAGATGTACCCAAACCGGAACCCCGGGCCGGTGAAGTGTTGGTGCGTGTGCGTGCCGCAGGGATCTGCGGCACCGACCTGCCCATCTTCGAGGGGCGGAGAGAGGTGCCGCCGGGGCTGATCCCCGGTCACGAGTTCGCGGGCGAGATTGTGCAGCTGGGCGACGACGTGCAAGGATGGCAGGTGGGAGATCGGGTCGCGGTCGGGTTGGTGAAGGGGTGCGGATGCTGCCCCTACTGCCGCCGGGGCGATGAGCCGATGTGCGATCAGATCCTGGAGCTCGGCATCCACGTGAACGGCGCCTACACAGAGTACGTCGCTGTCCCCCAAAGCTGCCTCCATCGGTTGCCGGACAGCCTCTCCTTCGAGGAGGGTGCCTCCGTAGACCCGATCGCCTCCGCTTACCGGGGCGTACGCAAGGTCGGCGTTACCGTGGAGGACACCGTGGTGATCTTCGGCCCCGGGCCGATCGGCCTATACGCCCTACAGACGGTGCGGGCACGGGGCGCCCATCGCACGATCGTGGTGGGCCGCCCAGAAGACCGAGGCCGACTCGAGATCGCTCGTGAGCTCGGAGCCGACCATACCGTGTGCGTCCCCGAGGAGGACGTCGTGGGGCAGGTTGGGGAGTTTACCGAGGGGCGCATGGCAAACGTCGTTATCGAGGCGACCGGAAGTGCTGCCGTCCTCCCGGATGTGCTCGCCTGCGCGGGCAAGGGCGCGCGCGTGCTCCTGCTGGGGATCTTTCACGACACCGTGACGCTGAACCCAGCGCTCATCGTGCGTCGAGAACTCCAGCTGACGGGTAGCTTCTGCTACTCCTGGGAGGATTTTGAGGAAAGCCTGCTCCTGCTCGCGCGCGGCAAGGTCACCACCCGGGGCATGGTGACGCACATCCTTCCGCTGGATCAACTGGAAGAAGGGCTCCGGCTGATGCGCGAACGGCAGGCGGTGAAGGTCATTCTGCATCCCTAAAGCCGAACCTGGAGAGATGGACGATGATCTACCGCGTGGATCTCGCATCGCGCCAAGTCACACGCGAGGCATTGCCTGCGGCGTGGGAAGGTCTGGGAGGCCGTGCCTTGACCTCGGCCATCGTGAGCGCTGAGGTCCCGGCTTCGGCGTGGCCGCTAGGGGAAAAGAACCGACTCGTCCTGGCCCCGGGACTCCTCGGCGGAAGCGGCGCCTCGTCGTCCGGGCGGCTTTCGGTGGGTGCCAAGAGCCCGCTCACCGGGGCGATCAAGGAGAGCAACACGGGGGGCCGGCCGGGACAGATGCTCGCGCGGTTGGGCATCCGGGCAATCGTCTTCGGTGGCAGTCGCGAGGGCCGCTGGGAGATCGCCCACGTGCACCCACGGGGAATCGAGCTGCTCCCCGCCGATGACCTGGCGGGCCGCGATACCTACGAGACCACGGCTGCCCTCCACGAGCGGTTCGGGCCGAAGGTGGGCATCCTGTGCATCGGGCCAGCTGGGGAACAGCGCCTGGCCGCAGCAAACATCGCCGTGAACGACATCGACGGCTTCCCGACCCGCAATGCCGGCCGGGGAGGATTGGGCGCGGTCATGGGCAGTATGGGCCTGAAGGCCATCGTCATCGAGCCGACAGACACCCCCGTTCAGACTTCGGTCGATCCGGAGCGGCTCGCTCAGGCCCGGCGGCGTTTTGCGCAGGCACTTCTGGCTCACCCCTCGACCGGGCAATCGCTCCCGCGCTTTGGCACAGCGGCCCTGGTCTCGGTGATCAACGCCCTGGGCGGCTTGCCGACACGCAACTTTCGCCAGGGGGAATTCGAAGAGGCGGCGCGGATCGACGGGCAGGCGCTCTACACCACTATCGTGGAACGCGGGGGCCGGCCGACACATCCGTGCATGCCGGGATGCGTCATCCGCTGCTCGAACACCTACCCAGGACCGGATGGACGTGAACTGACGCGGGGTTTCGAGTACGAAAGTATCGTGCTCCTGGGCTCGAACTGCGGCATTGGGGACTTGGATACCTTGGCCCGACTGAACCGCCGTTGCGATGAGCTCGGACTCGATACCATGGAAATGGGCGTGACGCTGGGCGTGTGTATGGAGGCCGGCGTGCTGCCCTTCGGCGATGGGCAAGGCGCGCTGAACCTGTTGGAGGAAGTCGCCCGGGGGACGCCGCTGGGACGCGTCCTGGGACAGGGAGCGGCTGTTACGGGCCGCGTGTTAGGGGTCCGACGTGTCCCCCAGGTGAAAGGACAGGGCATGCCCGCCTACGATCCTCGGGCACTGAAAGGGACCGGGCTGACCTATGCGACCTCGCCCATGGGTGCGGACCACACCGCCGGCAACTGTCTCCCAGGAAGCGCCTTGCCGGATGGTACCAAGCCGGACCCTCACCTGCGCGACCGCCAAGTCGAACTGTCGCGGTACCTGCAGCACCTGGCCACCATCTTCGATACGCTCGGGCTCTGCTGGTTCACGCGTGCGCCGATCCTGGCGGACTGGTCGCTCCTGACCGACCTTCTGGAGGCGCACTGCGGCGGGGAGTGGAGCCGGGAAAAGCTCCTGGCGCTCGCTCAGGAAACGCTCCGGCGCGAACGGGAGTATAACCGGCAGGTCGGCTACGGCCCGCAGCACGATGCGCTTCCCGAGTTCTTCCACGAGGAACCGTTGCCCCCGCTCGGCCTCCGCTTTGAGTTTGACCCCGCGGAGGTGCGATCGGTCCTGGGCGACCTGTGATCTCCTCCCGGCCGCCAGGTCGCCCGACGAGGGAACCAGGGTGGGGGCCGAAAGCCCCCACCCTGCCCTTTTGCCAGCGCGCGCCGGATCCCGCGGGCCCGCGGAGCTCGCCGTCGTACGGGACGGCCGTTGGTAGCCGGACACCGCCTCTGCGCGACAGCTGCCGGAAGGGGTTGCCTGGCGCCAGGCTGGCAGAACGCGGCCGCACTTTTCTGGCCGCTCAGGCAGCCTGGAACAGCCTCGGCGCGCAAACGAACCGTTTGCCTTGGGCGGCGAAAACGGTGCGAAGGCCTGCGGTTGTCGCCGCCCGTAACGGCCCGCATCGCGGCGCGCGTGCTTGCGAGCCTATCCAGCACATGGTAGAATGTGCCGTGAAGGGGAGCCCGTCTCCCCCAGCGTTCCTTCCCGGAGGCGGATGCCGGCCGGATAGCAGCAGCGCACACAGGATACCGCCGTGACACCGATTCCGCTCACGTTGAGCAGCCTGGTCAAAGAACCGCTCGAGGCCCTGGAACAACTGTTGCGCCGGCGGAAGCACCGCCTGAACGTGGGACTCGCGCTCAGCGGTGGTGCGGCGCGGGGCATTGCCCACATCGGCGTGCTCTCGGTGCTGTGGGAAAACGGCCTGATCCCGGACCTGGTGGTCGGCACCAGTGCGGGGGCGGCCGTAGGAGCTTTGTTCTGCCGCGGCTGGAGCCCGGAGCAGATCTTGCGGTTGGCGCGGGGACTGGGGCTGCTGCGGCTGGGCCGTCCCAGCCTGCGTCGTCCTGGCCTCCTCGACGGGCAGGATTTCGAACGCTTCTTCCGGGACTTGGTGGGCGACCTGGACTTTCGGGATCTATCGATCCCGTTGGCTGTGATCGCCTGCGATCTTCGTACCGGGGAAGAAGTCGTCCTGCGGGAAGGGCCGCTGGCCCCGGCGGTGCGGGCAAGTTGTGCCATTCCGGGCATATTCACGCCGGCCGAAATCGGTGGCCGGCTACTCGTGGACGGAGGGGTGGTTCATCACCTTCCGGTAGCAGTCGCGCGCGAGCTCGGCGCAGGGTACGTGATCGGTGTCGATGTGCACCCCCGGGAGGTACCGGACATCGTACCGCGAACACCCTTCGATGTGCTGGCGATGAGCTATTCCATCCTCTCGCGCCGTTCCGGGGTGCGCCCCGACGACCAAGCCGACTGCCTGATCGCCCCCGACACCGAGCGCTTCGATTGGCTTCGCTTTGGCTCACAGGCAGACGAACTGTACCTGGTAGGCCGGCGGGCAGCGCGGGCCGCGCTCCCCCAGCTGCAGGAGGATCTGGCTCGCTATCCGTGAGGGATCGATGGAGCTGTGGAAAGGCCAGGCGCTTGCCGTCGCTCAGGGGAAACGCACCCCGATCGAATGCCTGCTGCCCGTGGAAGTGCCGGTGTCGGTGTACCTGAACGGCCAGCACTTGTCCACGCTGATGGCCCTTCCAGGCCAGGAACGGGAACTGGCCATCGGTTTTTGCCTGGGCACGGGCGTTGTGGGTTCGTTCCACGACATCTACCTGGTGCAGTACTGCCGCGAGGAAAGCGCGACTGACGCTGGCACGGTCGTGCGCGTGGAGGCCCGTGGTGAGGCGGTGCGCCCGAAGGCTAGAGGGGCAAGCCTCGTGCTTCCCGGCTGTGGGGGCATGGAGATCGGATCCTTCGAGGCAGCGTTGCCGCGGCTCGAGGTCCCACGGGCACCACTGGTGGAAGCGAGCCGGCTCCAGGAGATGGCGCTTCGCCTGCGGCGCGAGTCCTCCCTCTATCGCAAGGCCGGTGCGGTACACGTCGCAGCGCTTTTCGGCAAGGACGGCAGCCTGCGAGGTTGGGCCGAGGACATCGGGCGGCACAACGCCGCCGACAAGGCGATCGGGAGCGCCCTTTTGCGGGGATATGGACTCGACGATGCCATCCTGATGACCACTGGCCGGGCAAGCCACGAATTCGTCGTCAAGGCCCGGTACCTGGGTATCCCGCTGGTGGCAGTACTTTCCGCTCCTACATCGCTGGCGATCGAGCTGGCCGCAGACGGGCGCTGCACCCTGGCAGGCCGCTTTCGCAGCGACAGCTTCATCGTCTACACCTGGGACGAGCGGATCGGTTGAACCTGTGCCGCGTGTGAGGCACGCGGAGCATCGACACGAAAGGAGGGCGCAGTGGAAATCCTGACCAAGCCGCTCAAACGCGTCTATTACATCGTCCTCAAGGGGCGCCTGGACGCCGAGACAGCCCCTCAGCTGGATGCCGTGCTCGATGCGGCCATGGAACAGGGATATTTCCGCTTCGTGCTCGACCTGCGCGAGGTCACGTTCATTAGCAGCCGCGGGCTGAAAAGCCTGGTGCGCGGACGCAAGCTCGCCCGTCGGTCGAACCGCGGTGACCTGCGCCTGGTGGCACCCCAGCCAAAGATCCGCGAGGTCCTGGAATTCACCGGCCTCTTGCCGCTCTTTTCGATCTACGAAGATGCCGTGGATGCCGTGGGGAGCTTCTGATCGGGCCACGGTCCCCATCGGCGACCCGGTCCCCGTCCCGGCGGAGGTGAGCGATGCTCGTGCCGATCGAGGATTACCGGTTGCGGCAGCGGGAATACCTGCTGCGCATCGCGCGTGCGCTCACCTCGCGACTGGAATTGCCGAAGGTCCTCCGCCTGGTGATCGAGGAATCGGTGGAGCTGCTGCAGGCCGAGGCCGGCCTGATCGCCTTGCGCGACGAGGACCGCCCGGACCTTGAGGTCTATGCCAGTTACGGGCTAGACGAACAGGTGCTGCGTCTCTTTGCCCCATTGCTGCAGGGAGAAGTCCTGGAGCGGCTGTCCGAAGAGGGGTACTGGGTCCTGCCGGACCTCTCTTTGCGCCTGCGCGTCGCGTCCAGTGCTTTGGGAGTGCGTTTGCGGCAGGTGTTCGCCCTTCCCCTGATCGTGGAGCGCGAACCGGTCGGGGTGATCTATGTTTTCCGTTCCAGCACGAGCCCCGGGTTCTCCTACAACGACCGTCAAGTGCTGGCCGCTTTTGCCGACCAGGCAGCCATCGCGGTGCACAATGCCCGTCTCTATCAGAAGTTGCTCACGGAGAAGCGCCACCTCGATGCGATCATCGAGAATTCGGCGGACGGGGTGATCATGCTGGATGGCAAGTGGCGCATCCAGACGGTGAACCGGGCCCTGGAGCGGATGCTGGGCCTCCCACGGGAAGAGATGCTCGGGCGACCTTGCGCCGAGATCCTGCGCCTGACCAGCCCGGAAGGCGCTCCCATTTGCGCCGGGAACTGCCCGCTGGAGCACGCCGTGCACGAGCCACACCCTTATCTGGAAGGGCTGCTCAGCACGCGCGACGGCCGGCGGATCCACGTGGGGATCTCCTACACGGTCCTGCGAGGGGAGGACGGGGCGTTGCGAGAGGCTGTGGCCAATGTACGGGATATCACGCGCGCCAAAGAAGCCGAGGAGGCCAAATCCACCTTCATCTCGATCATCTCTCACGAGTTGAAAACACCGGTTGCGATCATCAAGGGGTATGCCGGCACGCTGCGGCGGGAAGACGCAGCGTGGGAACCGGAGACGCTCCGCAGAGGCCTGGCCGTGATCGAGGAAGAGAGCGACCGGCTGGATCGCCTGATTACCAACTTGCTCGAGGCTTCGCGGATTCAGGCCGGGGCACTCAAACTGAACCTGGCGCCGGTACAACTGGTGGACCTGGCAGCAAAGTTGGTCGAGGAGTTCCGCACCCAGAGCGACCGACACACTTTCGAGCTGGACTTTCCGCCCGACTTCCCCCCGGTGTGGGTGGACCCCGAACGGATCCGGATGGTGCTGAGCAACCTGCTTTCGAACGCGATCAAGTACTCGCCGCGCGGGGGCACGATCCGCGTGGGGGGCTGGGCAGAACCGGAGCGCGTCGTGCTTTACGTTGCGGACCAAGGGATCGGCATCCCGGAATCGGAGATTCCGCACATCTTCGAGCGTTTTTACCGCGTCGACAACCGCCTCTCTCGAACGACGGCGGGGGCCGGGCTGGGGCTGTACCTGGCACGGGCGCTGGTCGAGGCCCACGGCGGCGAGATTTGGGTGCGCAGCCGGCCGGGTCAGGGATCCGCGTTCTACGTTGCCCTGCCGCGCCGCGAGGGGGGCGCCTGATGGCGAACGGAGAACGCCCGCTCGTGCTGGCTCATCGGGGCGCGCGCCTGCAAGCGCCCGAGAATACCGTCCCCGCATTCCTCCTGGCGTTGGAGCTCGGAGCCGATGGGGTCGAGCTCGATGTACGCGCCACGGCGGATGGGGTAGCCGTGTGCATTCACGATGGCCGGTTGGAGCGCACGACGAACGGTCGGGGGCCCGCCCGACAGCACGTGTGGAGCGAACTACGTGCCCTGGACGCCGGAGGATGGTTCGCTCCAGCTTTTCGGGGCACACGGCTTTGCACGCTCGCGGAAGCGCTGGCAGCGCTGCGCGATGCGCGCCTGGTGAACGTAGAGCTGAAAGGGAGGCCCAGATCGGGGCACGGCTGGGAAGAGAGGATCGTCCAGAATGTGCAGGAAAGCGGCATGGAAAGCCGGGTGCTTTTCTCGTCCTTTCAGCTGACCCCGCTGCTACGGCTAAAGAGGCTGGGCTGCACAAGGTTGGCTTGGTTGCACGGGCCCGGCGTGCCCTGGCAGGTAGCCGTCGCCGTAGCCGGGCTGCTGCACCTCGAGGGGCTGCACCCCCACCGGCGAGCGTGCACCGCCCGCTATGTCCGCGAGGCTGCCTCGCGGGGCATCCGGGTGATCCCGTGGACGGTGAACGACCTTGCTGAGGCCAGGCGACTGGCGGGGTTCCTCGTGGCCGGACTGATCACGGATCGGCCGGCAGAAGTGCGGGAGGCCCTTCGAACGCACCGGTAGCCGCTGCAGGAGGCGAATGGTGGAGCTGGAACGCAAGTTTTCTCCCAAAGGAAAGCTGGTCCTGGTGGTAGATGACGAGCCGCGGATGGTCGAGTTCATCCGAATGAACCTGGAACTGGAGGGATATCGCGTGGCCAGCGCGCGCAACGGGCTGGAAGCGCTGGAGCGCGTACGTCAGGACCTTCCGGACCTGGTGTTGCTCGATGTGATGATGCCGGAAATGGATGGCTTCGAAACCTTACGCCGTATCCGCGAGATCTCTTCCGTGCCCGTGATCATGGTGACCGTACGGGGTGACGAGCCGGATCTGGTGCGTGGGTTGGAACTGGGAGCCGATGACTATATCGCCAAGCCGTTCTCCGTGCGCGAACTGCTGAGCCGGACAAAAGCGGTGCTCCGGCGGGCAGAGATGCCGGTGCCAGCAGGACAGGCCCAGGTCGTAGTGGATGAAGACCTGACCATCGACTTTGCCCGGCGTGAGGTGATCGTGCGGGGCCAGAGGATCAAGCTGCGGCCTACCGAGTACCGCCTGCTTTACCACCTGGTGAACCATGCTGGCTGGGTGATGACCCACGAGATGTTGCTGACGAAGGTCTGGGGTCCCGAGTACCGGGACGAGACCTCTTACCTCCGGCTCTATATCACCTATCTGCGGCAGAAGATCGAGCCGGACCCGGCGCACCCCAAATACATCCTCACGGAGCGCGGGGTCGGCTATCGGTTCACGGAGTTCCAGCCGAGGAAACCGGGGCCATCTGAGGGCTTGCGGGAACCGTGACGGGAGGCCGGGGCGGGTCAGGAGGCGCGGAAGCACCAGGGGGACCCCGGGACTCGGGGCCCTTGCCAGAGAGGATGCCACTGGAGCTGATTGGAGGGCAGCATGGGCGATCTGGGACTCTTGCTTTGGCTACGCGCACACGCGACTCCGTGGCTGGATGCGCTGATGGGCGGCATCACTTACCTGGGTTCGGAGTACTTTTACCTGGCGGCGCTCTCCGTCCTGTACTGGTGTGTGGACACAGCGGGTACGCTGCAGCTCTTCATCCTGTTTTTGGGGTCCAGCTATCTGAACGCGGCTGTGAAAGAGATCACGGCATTGCCTCGCCCGTTCCAGGTTTACCCAGAACTGTCGGCACGTTTTACGGAGACGGCAACGGACTATGCCTTTCCCAGCGGGCACGCTCAGAGCGCTACCGTCTTCTGGGGGTATCTGGGATTGACCGTGCGCCGCCGGTGGATCGTCGTGCTGGCACCGGTCGTGGTCTTCCTGGTCGCTTTCTCGCGGCTGTACCTGGGGTTGCACTGGCTGCGCGATGTCGTGGGCGGCGTGCTGTTCGGGTTGGTCCTTCTGGGATGCGCCTATGTGTTGTTGCGTGCGCTGGCCGGGATGCGCAGCGATGCGCGCTTTCCCGCGTCGCTCCTGTTCTGCTTGCTCCCACTCGCGTTCTACCTGCTGTTCCCGTCCCATGAAGGGGCGCAGACCATGGGAGCCGCCTTTGGCGCGTTGTTCGGCTACCTGGTCGAACGTCGTTATGTCCGGTTTCGGGTCAGCGGAGCCCTCTGGCAGCAGGCGCTCAAGGGGCTTGTTGGACTTTCGGGCGCCTTCCTGCTGCTGTTCGGGTTGCGGGCGCTCTTCGCGCCCTTTGTTCCTGCTGTGGATGCGATCCGAGTTCGTCCCGGGATGACGCCGCCGCTAGCCCGCGGTTTCCTTTCCGGGCGTGGGGCAGAACTGTTCACCTTCATCCGCTACTCCCTCGTGGGCCTATGGGCCACTCTGGGCGCGCCGGCGCTGTTCCGGCTCTTCTTCGGTCAGGAGGATTCCCCCCGTGCGGCTGTATGACTACCCCGGGGCCTTCCACGTCCATTCCACGCACTCGGACGGCACGGCTCCGGTGCCGAGGATCGCGCTTGCGGCGCAACGGGCTGGCTTGAGCTGGGTCGTGATATCGGATCACGATACGTTGGCGGCGCTAGAAGCGCGCGAGGCCGGGTGGTACGACGGCACGGCGGTGCTGGTTGGCTATGAGGTCACCCCAGCGGATAGCCACTTCCTCATCCTGGGACTGAAGGACCTGCTTCCTGCAACGCTGTCATCGGAGGAATTGATTGCTGCCGTGCGGGAGCGCGGGGGATGGGGATTCGTGCTCCATCCGGACGAGCGCCTGGGGGCCTATTTCAAGCCCCCGCTCCCCTGGCGCGAACGTTCCATACGCGGGTTCCATGGGCTGGAGATCTGGAACTACATGTCGCTCTGGACGGAGGGGCTGACGCAGCGCAACCAGTACCTTCGCTTTCTCTTCCCGCTGCCGGCGGTTTGCCGGCCGCCACAGGATACGCTGGCCTGGTGGAATCAGCTGCTCGAGGAGGGTGAGCATGTAGCTGCGGTAGCAGGGCTGGATGCGCACGCGACCCGGATGGCGGTTTGGGGCCGCTGTTCGCTAGAGGTGTACCCCTACCGGCGCCTTTTCGGTACGCTGCTGAATTACGTGGTCCTGAGAAAGCCGTTGTCCCAGGAATGGAGCGAGGCGGCCCACCAGATCGGCAGTGCCCTGGCCAGCGGTCGCTCATTCGTGGCGTACCAGGTATGGGGCAAGGCCCGCGGTTTTCGCTTTACTGCGGAACAGGCGGGAGAGATGTGGAGCATCGGGGAAGAGGTACCCCTGAGGCACGAAGTCCGCCTGACCGTGCGCAGCCCCCGGTGGGGCTACATCCGCCTCTTGCGTGGCGGGCATCGGGTAGCTTCGGGCTGGGGCAAGAGGCTTTCCTGCTTCGTCGAGGAGCCTGGACCCTACCGGGCAGAGGTCTACCGGTTCGGCCTTCCGTGGATCCTTAGCAACCCGATCTACCTGATGCGCCGAAAGGAGGTCTCCCGCGAGGAACGTCCCAAGGCTCGCCTGCTGCGCCGGCCTTGGGAGGCGTGAGACCGCTTTCGGCATTCCGGGCGACGCTTGGGCGCCGGGCTTACGCAGCTCGCTCCCCCTTCGGTGGAGAGATGCCTACGGGCCGCGCAGCGCTGCCCTACGCCACCGTGGTGAGGTTCGGGCCCGCCCCTCTTGGGGGCGGGCCCGAAAGCAAGCGTTATCCTTTCCCCTTGAACGCAACCGCCTTGTAGATATACCAGATGATCACCCCGAGGATCCCCACGCCCACGGCGCACAGGAGCGCGTAGAGGAGTGCTTTGCCGATATCCGGGCTTCCTGCCGCGGCGCTGGCCACGTAGAAATAGATCGCGAGGCCGGCAAAGATCAGGCCGGTCAGCGCGATGACGGCGTACTTGTACAGGTTGCCCACCCGACGCTCCCTGCTGGAAACGGTCCGCTGCGGCTTGCTCATCGCTGCTCTCCTTTCTGGCAAGTCCCTGAACCCAAGATGCGCCACCAGACCGCCTAGCCTTGCTGTCGTTCCTCCTTCCGTCGCCGCGCCTCAGCAATCGCCGCCTCGGCTACGTGCGCAGGTACCTGCTCATAATGGTCGAACTGCATGCGCACCATCCCGCGTCCCCCGGTACGGGAACGCAGTTCGGTGGCATACCGCTGCATTTCGGCCAGGGGCGCCATGGCCCGGATGAGCGTCTTGCCGCCCCGGGGTTCCATGCCCAGCACACGTGCCCGACGACCGTTCAGATCTCCCATGATATCGCCGGTGTAGGCATCGGGCACCAGGATCTCAGCCAAGACGAAAGGCTCGAGCAGCACGGGATTGGCTTCCGCCTGGCCTTGCTTGAAGGCCTGGGAAGCCGCGATCTTGAAGGCAAGTTCCGACGAGTCCACCGGATGTTCTTTACCGTAGAACACCGCGACCCGCACGCCGACTACCGGATATCCGGCTACGACGCCTTCCTGCATGGCCTCACGGACGCCCTTTTCCACGCCCGGGATGTACTGTTTCGAGATGACCCCTCCCACGATCTCGTTCACGAACTCAAAGTCGGTCTCGTTATAGTCGATGGGCTCCAACCGCAGATGGACCTCTGCGAACTGCCCTCGGCCCCCGGTCTGTTTCTTGTGCCGATAGCTCGTCTCCACCGTCTTCTGGATCGTCTCCCGGTAGGGGACCAGGGGGAGCTCCGCGATGACGTTCACATCGAACTTGCGCTTGATCCGCTCCACGGCGAGCTGCACGTGAGACTCCCCCATACCCGAAAGGAGAATCTCTCCGGTCTGTGGTTCGCGGCTGGTACGGAGGGTCGGGTCTTCTTCCAGGATGCGGGTGAGCGCCGTCCCCATCTTGTCCAGGTCGGTCTTGGTCTCGGGGCGAATGGCCGCGGTAAAGACCGGCTCTGGGAACTCGATCGGTGGGAGGCGCAGCGGCCGGTCGGCCGTACACAGGGTGTCGCCGGTGGTGGTGACGCTCAGCTTGGTCACAACCCCGATTTCTCCAGCGCCCAACTGCTGCACGGCCATCTGTTCCTTGCCCCGGGCCACATAGACGCTGCCGATGCGCTCCTCACTCCCTTTGACGGGGTTGAAAACGCGGGAGTCACTGTGTAGCACCCCGGTCATCACGCGGAAGAAGGTCTGCCGGCCGACGTATGGGTCGGCCAGGGTCTTGAAGACCAGCGCCGTCAGCGGGCTGGCGTCGCTCACCGGAAGCTCGACTTCCCGGCCCGAGACAGGGTCGGTTGCCCGCACCGGGGGAAGTTCCGCGGCCGAAGGGAAGCAGGTCACAATGGCCTCCAGCAGCGGTTGCACGCCGATGTTGAGGGTCGCCGAACCACACAGCACCGGAACGATCGTCCCCTGGCGGACACCCTGTCGCAACCCCCGGAGGAGCTCTTCCTCCGACAGTTCCTCGCCCTCCAGGTACTTCTCGATCAGGCGGTCGTCCGTCTCGGCGATCTTCTCGATGAGCGCCAGTCGGTATTCCTCCGCCTGGTCGCGCAATGCCTCGGGGATCTCGGTCTCTTCGTATTTCCCGTCCCTCTGGTCGCCATACAGCAACGCCTTCCTGCGGAGCAGGTCAACGACCCCCCGGAACGAAGACTCGGCCCCAATGGGCAGCTGGAGCGGGGTCAGGGCACGGTCGAGCAATTCCCGGCCTTGCTCCAGGACCCGGTAAAAGTTGGCATTGTCCCGATCCATCTTGTTGATGAACAGGAGCCGTGGCAACCCGCGCCGGCCTGCGAGCTCCCAGGCTGTCTCCGTGCCCACCTCGATACCGGAGGCGGCGCAGGCGAGCAACACAGCCCCGTCGACCACCCAGGCCGCCGCTACGATCTCGCCGATAAAGTCGGCATAACCCGGCGTATCGAGGAGGTTCACCTTCTTCCCCTGCCAATCGAAGGGAAGCGGCGTCGTGTTCACCGACATACGGCGCTTCAACTCCTCGGGATCATAGTCCGAGACGGTGTTCCCATCGTCTACACGCCCCAGCCGGGTAATCGTTCCACTGACGTACAGCATCGCCTCCGCAAGGGACGTCTTGCCTGCCCCGCCGTGGGCAAACAGGCCAACATTGTAAATGGCACCGGTCTGATACGTCTTCATCTACCGATCCTCCCGATGGCAAAGTCACCCTATTATACTGCAATCCGGGCTTCGGTCAAATTGGCTGGGCCCCCTGTTCCCAAACTGAACCCGAGCGGCTGGATCAGGATGAAGCGCGCCTCCTCCGGTCCCGGATTCTCCCATCCGTATGTCACCCCATCACGCAAAAACAGGGCGTCGCCCGGCTCCAGCTCGTAGCGCTCGCCGTCCGCCCAGCAAAGCAAACGTCCCGACACAAGGTACAGCAGCGCTCTTCCCTCACGCGGAGCCCGTCGGCTGCTTGCCCCCCGCGGAGCCACGACCGCCTCGAATGCATCGGGATGAAACTCGCCCTGGGGAAGCAGGCTTCGTACGCGCAACCCCTCCGCGCTAGCTTCCAGGGTGCGCTGCTCCGCCGCACGCGCAATCTCTACCGGCGGGGCTTCCTCGCTGGAAAAGAAAAATGTCATTGGAACTCCGAAAAAGTTGGCGATCTTGCGCAGGTTGGCCACCGAGATATTCACCTTGTCCCGTTCCAACCGGCTCAAGAAGGACGGGGTCAAATCCGCCCCCTCAGAGACTTCGTGCAGCGTGAGTTTACGCTCCTGACGCAACGCGCGAATCCGTTCGCCCAGGCTGGCCATGTCGACCTCCTCTTGCCGACGTCCAACCCCCTGCGATGGTTATAATCGTACAATTGCGTTGCTTTTTTGTCAAGTACCGATGGATGGCTGGGCACAAACCGCGGTTTCTCGGGGGCTGGGTGCCGCCTCTGAGCGAGCGTTCTGCTGGGGACGGGCCGAGTTGCGCTTTTGAGGAAACGTGCTATAATAGATGTGTGACCCTGTGGCGCAATGGATAGCGCGTAGCGCTGCGGACGCTAAGGTTGGCAGTTCGAGTCTGCCCAGGGTCACTTTTTGATGCCCAGCGGTTGCTGCTGGGTGATGCAGTGGATGCCTCCTCCACCCAGCAAGATCTCCCGGGCCGGGACGCCCACAACCTCCCGCCCAGCGAAGATCTCCTGCATCCGCTCGAGCGCCACAGCATCCTGGGGATCGTCGAAGGTGGGGACCACCACTCCGCCGTTGGCGATGTAACAGTTGACGTAGGAAGCGGGCAGGCAATCGCCTTCGCGACGGGGTAGCGTCCCCTCCACGGCGTCTACCCCTTCGCTTTCCTCTTTGGTGATGTAGACTGAGGCCGGCAGGGGCACCCGATAGATCTCCAGTCGCCGTCCGCGGGCGTCGCGAGCCGCGCTCAGCCGCTCGTAGGCCTCGTGTGTGACCTCGTACTGGGGGTGTGAGGGGTCATCAGTCCAGGCCAACACGACCACCCCCGGACGCGCGAAACAGCACAGGTTGTCCACGTGACCGCTCGTCTCATCGAACCGGAGGCCACGCCCGAGCCAGAGGATCGCGTCCACGTGGAGATACTGCCGAAGCACCTCCTCGATCTCTTGCCGGCTCAAGCCGGGGTTGCGGTTCGGGTTCAGCAGGCACTCCTCCGTCGTGATCAGCGTGCCCTCACCGTCGACGTGGATCGAGCCCCCTTCGAGGATGATCGGGGCCCGGTAACGGTCCAGGCGTTCGATCTCAAGGACCTTCTGCGCGACCTGTTCGTCCAGGTCCCAGGGGAAGTAAAGGCCTCCCTGCAGCCCTCCCCAGGCATTGAAACGCCAGTGGATGCCCCGCACCTCGCCCCGATCGTTCACGACGAAGGTCGGGCCGCAATCGCGCATCCAGGCGTCGTTGCAGGACATTTCTACGACCCGGATACTCGGCGGGAGAAGGCGGCGGGCGTTGCGGAACTGTTCCCGTGAGACGCCCACCGTTACCGCTTCGAACTGAGAAATCGCCGTAGCCACCGCAGCGAATGCCCGCTGGGCCGGCTTGGCCCCCAAACGCCAGTTGTCCGGCCGCTCGGGCCAGAGCATCCAACACCCGGCGTGAGGTTCGAACTCCCCCGGCATCCGGAACCCGTCCTGCCGAGGCGTGCTCTGGAGCGTCACCGACATCGTTTCCCCTCCGGTCGAACCCGGCCCGGGTCTGCACCGGCCGTCTTGGGCCCTCCCACGCCGCGTCGCCCGGGCCGGCCACGTTCTTCTGCCTTGCGCACTAGGGCAGCGTTCCAACCAGTCCGCCGCCCATCCAGCTGGGCCACAGCAGGCCCCCTGCGACCAGGATCCCAAACCACAACGTGCCCAGCACCAGGCCGGCGAGGCGCTGCTCCCGCCGGATGCCTCGGACCAGGGCAAAGCCTACCAGGCCGGCCGGCGGAACGAGGCATAACAGGGCCCACAGCCATGTGGGGGCCGCGCCCTCGCCTCGCCGGGCCGCCCGGAGCACCACCTCGCCGACGATCCCCGTAGCCAATACTCCCAGCACCACGGGTAGCGCGAACGACGGGTCGACCGGCTGGCCGGGTACCCACACAAAAAAGAGGACCGCCTGGAGCATGAACAGTTCGCCCAGGAGTGCCATCCCCACCGCCCCCAACAGCCCACCAGGCACGCGGTATGGCCGCTCGGCGTGGGCATCCTTTCGGCGCAACACCAGAAAAGCCGGGAACAACGCCAGGTAGGGGAGGAGGAAAACGATGCTCGCAAACGCATAAAGCGTCCAGAAGAGCTCCTCGTTCGAGCGCGCCAGGACTCCGTACAGCAGGAACTCGGCGGTCGATACCGCCCCCGTGAGGATCAAGGCCCCGACGGGGGTCTTGTGGACAGGATGGAGTTTGCCAAAAATGCGCGGGAGCACCCCCGCGACCGCTGCCTCGGCCGCGCTGCGGTTGGCAGCCATCGCCCAGGTCACCATGGTCGCAAAGAGCGTATAGAGCACGGCTACGCCCAGCGCAATCACCAGGGCCCTTCCCATACCGGAATCACCGAAGATGGCCCGCAGTGTGTCCACGATCCCCTCGATGAGGCCAAGATCCTCGAGGGGCAGCGCGACCAACATCCCCACCGTCCCGGCCAGGTACAGCGCCGCGATCAGGATGCCCGAAGAAACGATCGCCCGTGGCACGTCGCGCCTGGGGTTGACCATCTCCTCGGCCGCGCTGGAACTGACCTCGAAGCCCATAAAGCTGAAGACGATCACCGGCAGGAAAAAGAGGCCGGCATCCCAGGAGGGGAGGATGTTCCGCAGGGAGAGGTCATTGGCCACCCCGTGGCGGCTGGCATAGAAGAAAGACCCGATCCCCAACACGAGCATCACAGCCGCCTTCAGTACGGCGCCCAGGTTGGGCACCCATTTCCCCACTTCGAGGGCCAGGATGCCGATCACGACCGTGATCCAGCTCAGCCCGATGCCCAGCGCGATCTGGTGCCAGAGTCCCAGGCCCGGCAGAAAGAGCTGCGCACACACGCCCGCAAACAGGATATAGATCGACGGCATCCCCAACGCGACGTTGACCCAGTAGAGCCAGGTCGCGCGGGCCGCCCAGTGCTCCCCGAAGGCCCGCTGGATCCACACGTAGAGCCCACCCTGTTGTGGGAAGGTGGTCGCCAGCTCGGCCGTGATCAGCCCATAGGGGATGAAAAAGAGCACCAGCGTGATGATCCACCAGGAGATCGTGGCCGGACCGATGGCCGCCGATGGGGCCAGCGTGTCGACCACGACGATCGCACAGACGGTAAAGAGCGCGATGTCGAGGGTCCTGAGCACCCGTCGAAACCCACGCCCCTCAGCCGAGATGGCCGCTGTCATCGTCCTCCTCCGCAGCCCCGGAGCCCTTCTCACGACGTGCGGGCAGCGAAGGTTCGCTTCGAAGCCTCCGCCGCCCGCACGATGACCGGCTTCACCGTCAGGCACCTACCTCCGTAAGCGCCTGCTCGAAAATCTCGAGCGCCTCCTCGAGCTGCTCACGGGTCACGATGAGCGGGGGAATCCACCGGATCGTGTTGTCGTAGGGCCCACAGGTCAAGAGGAGCAGCCCCCGCTCCAGGCACGCATGGACGACCGCTTTCGCGGTAGGCTTGTCCGGTGAACCGTCGGGGGTAGTGAACTCGGTCCCGACCATCAACCCCAGGCCGCGCACGTCCCCAATCCGCGGGTGACAGGATTGGATCTCACGCAGGCGTTCCTTCAGGAAGGCCCCTTGTCGCGCGCTGTTCTCAATCAGCCCCTCTTCGCGCATGAGCTGAATGGTCGCGGCCGCGGCCGCGCACGACACCGCGTTCCCGCCGTAGGTTCCCCCGTGGGTCCCCGGGACCCACTTTTCCATGAGCTCGTGCCGGGCCGCGATCCCGCTCAGCGGGAACCCAGAAGCCAGGCCCTTGGCCATCACCAAGATATCGGGCACGACCTGGAAATGCTCGAAGGCGAACCACCGTCCTGTGCGTCCGAAGCCGCTCTGCACCTCGTCCGTGATCAGGAGCACCCCGAACTCGTCCGCGATCGCCCGCACGCCGGGGAGGAACGAGGGTGGCGGCACCACATACCCTCCCTCGCCGAGCACTGGCTCGATCAGGATGGCCGCGGTTTCCGAAGGATCGGTCTGGGTGTAGAAGAGGTGCCGCAGCTCCTGCAGGCACCACTGGGATGTCTCCTCGGGCGACCAGCCGTAGCGGTATGCGTAAGGGTACGGTGCCACGATGACCCCGGGCATAAGCGGCTGGTAGCGCAGCCGGTAGATGGTCTTGGAGGTGGTGAGGGACATGGTCCCCACCGTACGGCCGTGGAACGACCCCTGGAAGACGATGATGTTCGGCCGGCCGGTGGCGTGGCGGGCGAGCTTGATCGCCGCTTCAACCGCCTCCGCGCCGCTGTTGGAGAAGAAGAACCGATCCAGGCTCGGGGGCACGATCTGTTGCAGCTCGGCGATCAGCTCCAGCATCGGGCGATGGTAGAGGATGTTCGCCTGAGCGTGGATGATGCGCGCACACTGCTCCTGGGCAGCGCGCACCACCCGCGGGTGACAGTGGCCCGTGTTGGTCACCCCGATGCCACAGGTAAAGTCGATGTAGCGGCGCCCGCTCACGTCATAGACGTAGATGCCCTCCGCCCGGTCGACCTCGATTTCGGTGTAGCGCGGCCAGACGGGCGACATGGCCGCTTTCGCCTTTTGGATATCGATTGCCATCGGGACCTCCTTGTCGTGATTCAAGCGCTTTGCCAGCCTTGTAGGAAGCGGACAGCCAGTTCTCCGATACGCTCCAGGTGGTAGCCTCCTTCGGTAATCAGCAGAGTCGGGATCCGCAGCGCCGCGATGCGCGCCGCCATGATACCATAGAACCCGGGTGTGAGGGCAAAGTCCCCGATCGGGTCGCACGCACAAGCATCGAAGCCTAGCGACACGATCAGGAAGCGAGGCTGATACTCGTGCACGGCCTCCAGCGCGAGGCTCAGCGTCGCCGCATACCTTTCGTCCGTCGTCCCCGGGGGCAAGGGGAAGTTCAGGTTGAATTCGAGTCCCTCACCGCTTCCCCGTTCCTCTTCAAAGCCGCTGAAGAAGGGATAGTTGTGGCGGGGATCGGCGTGGATCGACACATAGAGCACCCGGTCGGTGTCGTAGAAGATGCTCTGGGTCCCGTTCCCATGGTGATAGTCCACATCTAGGATGGCCACCGGGCCATAGCGGGACAGGTGCTGAGCGGCTATGGCGGCGTTGTTCAGGTAACAATAGCCCCCGCACTTGTTCCGCAGCGCGTGGTGGCCGGGAGGCCGGCACACCGCCAGCACGTCTCCGCGGCCCTCGAGGAGCAAATCGGCTCCGGTCAGGGCGCACGCCGCAGCCGCCAGGGACGCTTCATAGGTCCCAGGCAGAATCGGTGTGTAAGTGTCGAAACAGAAGACACCGATCTGGGCCATCACGCTTTCGACGCGCAGGGGCCATTGGTCGGAATAGGGCCAGACACTCGGGAAAAGGATGTCGGCCTGCCGGCCGCGGGACTCTGCATCCGTGAGGGGAACGGTGTTGGCCGTGCGCAGGAACTCCAGGTACTCCGGGGAATGTACCGCCGTGATCGCCTCCAAGGGGTAGCTCCGGGGCTCGACCATTTCCGCCAGTCCCGCTTCCTGGATGGCCCGCACGAGGCTCCGCGTCCGCGCCGGCACCTCGGTCGGCGCGGCGCGTTGGCCGAAGTGGAGCTGAAACGGCGGGTCGTGTCGCTCTTGTTCCGCAGCGTAAACCACCCGCATGCCTCACCTCCTACGCAGGCTCGGGGCGTCTCCGCATGCGCCCCCGGACCCATGCCTCGGCACGGTCCAGCAGCTGCATCAGCCCACCCGGGAAGAAGAGGATGATCGTGCAGATGATCGCCCCCAGCAGCGTCAGGCGCAGAATGTCCGCCACGCGGAGGAACTCGTTGCCAAAGACGATGATCGCGGAGCCCAGGATCGGCCCGAAGAAGGTCCCGACACCTCCGAGCTCGATCATGGCGATCGCCAGCAGGAAAGGCTCGATCCCAAGGGTGGTCGGGGAAATGTCGCCCAGGGTATGGACGTAAAACCCTCCGGCAATCCCGGTCAGGAAGGACGAGAGCGCAAAAACCTTCAAGCGCTCGCGGTAGAAACTGACCCCCAGCGACGTGGCAAAGGCCTCCGCATCCCGCAGGGCCACAAAGGCCAGCCCCGTCCGGGAACGCACCACGCGATATAGGATGAACTCGATCAAGAGAAAGGCGGCCAGGCAGAGGTAGTAGGTATGGATCTTTTGCGCGCCGGGGAAGAACGGTGGGATATCGTGCAGCCCCATCGCCCCCCCAGTGACGCCACGCGTCTGGGTCAGGACGGAAGGCAACGAGTCGGCAAAGATGAGCGTCAAGAGGGCGATGTAGATCCCCTTCAGGCGCAGCGCCGGAAGGCCGAGGAGCAGGGTCACTGCCACGCTCGCGGTGGCTCCGCCGATCGGGATCGTCACCCACGGGGAAAGCCCGAACGTTTTCGAAAGGATGCCGGATACATACCCACCGATGGCCAGGAAGCCGATGTTCCCCAGCGAACTGATACCCGCATACCCCATCAGCAGATTCCAGTTGGACGCAACGATCGCCCAGATGAAGAACAGGGTGAACAGGTGCAACATATAGGGATTGTTGCGCCCGCCGAGGAACGGGTACAGCACGACCCCCAGCCCCAAGAGGACCAGTGCGACCTCTCGCCAGCTCAGGTTGCGCTTCACCGTCTACGCCTCCTTGCGCCTACAGCCGGCCGCCTGCGATGCCCTGGGGCCGCAGGAGGAGGACGATCAGGAAGATGCCAAACCAGATCGGCCAGACCCAAATGGGAGCAAGGTACAGGCTCACCAGCCCCTCCACGATCCCCAGGATCGCCGCGGCATAGATGGCTCCGGTTGTGCTGCCGAGCCCGCCGAAGGTGACGATCACGAACCCTTTGACCATCCATTCCCATCCCACGTGGGGGGTCATGTAGTACTTTGTGCCCAACAGCACCCCGCTGAAGCCGGTAGTCAGGAAAGCCAAAGCAAAGGTCAGCGCGAACACCCGCTGGATGTCGATGCCCACGGCCAGCGCCCCCGGGATCGAGGCGGCCACGGCCCGCATCGCCTGGCCCGTCCAGCTCCACTTCAGAAACGCGTTGAGCCCAAGCACTGCCGCAACCACGACGAGCACCAGCAAAACATCATGCCAGGTGGTGATCACCGGGCCGACACGAAGCGTGCCCAACCCGGTGGTGGGATCGAAGGGCACAAAAGGCGGGATCGCCTTCACCCGCGGGCCGAACACCTGCAGCAGCACGTTTTCCAGGAGGATCCCCAGCCCGAGCAAGAAGAGCACGGTGGAGAACTCCCAGTTGGGCTTCCGCAGGAGCCCCCGGATGGTCGCGTGGTAAAGCAGCCAGCCCGCCAGGAAAAGGATGAGAAGGGCAAGCACCATACTGGGGAACAAACCGAGCCCTAGCCGTGTCAGGAACATCCAGGTCAGGTAGCCACCGATGAGGGCCACCACGCCATGGGCAAAGTTAAAGACTCGGCTCACCCCATAGATGATGCTGAGCCCGAGGGCCATGATGGCGTACAGGGAACCGGAAATCACACCGCTCGCGAGTGCATTGAGAAACCGGTCCATACGGAACCTCGTTACGCCCGCCTAAAAGTAGGCGCGTTCGATCTCCTGCAGGTCCGCCTGGCTTGCCGAGCGCTCGAAAAGGACCTGCCCCTTCTTGAACAAGTAGTAGCGATGGCACAGCTGAAGCGCATGCTGGATCTCCTGCTCCACGATGAGCACCGTGATGCCCGCCTCGCGGTTGATCCGTCCGATCGCCCCAAAAACCGCACCTTTGAGGGCCGGGGCCAAGCCGATGGACGGCTCGTCCACGAGGAGGAGCGACGCCGCGCTCATCAAGCCCCGTGCAATGGCGACCATGCGGCTTTCCCCGCCGCTCAGGGTTGAACAAAGCTGCCCGCGCCGCTCGGCGAGTCGCGGAAAGATATCGAACACCAGGTCGAGGTTTTCTTTCATGCGGCGGCGCGCACGCGGGTTGTATGCCCCCATGCGGAGGTTTTCCGTCACCGTCATATCCGGGAACAGGTGCCTTTCCTCCGGGATGTACACCAGCCCACGGGCGACGATCTGGTGGGCCGGCAACCCGGAGATTTCCTCCCCACGAAACCGGATCGACCCTGAAGCAGGTGGATGAAGCCCAGCGATCACTTTGAGCAGGGTGCTCTTGCCGTGTCCATTCGGCCCAAAAAGGGCTACGGCCTCGCCCTCTTCGACGCGCAACGAGACCTGGCGCAAAACCTGCATGTCGCCGTATCCAGCACTGACATCGCGTAGCTCAAGCATGGGGGACCTCCCCCTGCTTACCCAGGTAGACTTCCACCACCCGGCTGTCCCGGGTCACCTCGCGGGGGCTACCGATACAAAGGACCTCCCCGTTGTGCAGCACCATCATCCGGTGCGCGATTCCCACCAGGATATCCAGGAGGTGTTCGATGATGATGACCGTGATGTGGCGTTCTTCGTTGATCCGCCTGAGCAGCTCCAGGAAGCGCTGGATTTCGACCAAGGAAAGCCCAGCCATGGGTTCATCGAGCATGAGCAACCGGCAGTTCGTTGCCAACGCAGCGCCCAGCATCACCAGTTTCGTGGTGTAGAGGTCCAGGTTCCGCGCCGGGTTGTGGGCCTGCGGTGCAAGCCCCAGGAAGTCGAGAATGTCGCCCACATGGTCCGTCCGTCCAGCACCGAACGTGGCGCCGACACGGATGTTGTCATAGATCGATAAGGAATGGAACGTGGCCGGAATCTGGAACGTGCGGGCGATGCCGCGCCGGCAGACCTGGTCTGGGGCCAGGCCCGTGATCTCGTGGCCTGCAAAGAAGATCCGGCCGGACGTGGGACGGTACAACCCGGCGATGCAGTTGAACAGCGTCGACTTGCCGGCTCCGTTGGGCCCCACGATGCCAAAGATCTCCCCCTCTTCTACCGCGAAACTGACCTGAACCAGAGCGGCCAGCCTCCCGAAGTTCTTGCATACCCCACGCGTTTCCAGGATCATGGCCGACCTCACCGGCTGCCCGTGGGCAGGAGCGCGCCCCTGCCCACGGGCCAACCATCACTTGATCCAAGGCGGAATCTGGTAGTCGAACTGCTTGTAGCGCGGCGGATCGACGATCCGGCTCTCGCCCTCCCAGATCTGGTGCCAGACGACCGGAACCAGATCTTCGGCCGGGATGACCGATTGGTCGTCCTGGGTGAACTTGTAGGTGCCGCAGAAGCCCTGATGGGTAATGGAGCGGATGTTGTCGGCCACCTTCTTGTAGCAATCGACGCAGCCGGCCTGCTCTACCGCCTTCACCCAGATGTCGAAGCCGTCCCGCGTGGCGTAGGCGTAGACGGCTTTGGGCGGCTCGCCGAAACGCTTCTGCCAGCGTGCGGCGTACTCGGCCACCCCGGGGCCGATGGTCGCTACGTCGGTCACCCAGAGGAGCCCTTCGGCCGCTTTGCCAGCCAGCTGGAGGAACTCCGGGATCGCCGGGGTGTACTGCATAAAGACGAGGGCGTTGATGCCGGTCTGCTCGAAGCGCTGGCGGAACTGGATCATGAAGCGCGCAGCGTCGGTCGGGTCGAGGTTCCAGAAGGTCACGTAGGCCGGCTGGGCGGCTTCGATCTTGGAAAGGATCGGCCCCCATTCCACCACGCCGAATTGGGTCACTTCGTCCACCGCAATCTCGTACCCTTTTTCCTTGGCGAGATCGCGGAACCTGTCCGCGGCCATGATATTGTAGGCATAGTCCGCCTTGATGATCGCGATGCGCGTGTTGGGCGGGGTCCAGCCCATCTTCTGGGGGATCTTCTCGAGCAGGTTCTCCGCCGCGTCCACGCCATAGGCAACTTCGTTGGCACAGTACTGGAAGACGTTCCAGTAGTCGGGATTCTCCTTGACCGGCTGGGTACACAGGGTCATCGCGTTACAGTGCAGGTAGGGCACCTGCCGGCCGCCAAAGGTGTGGGTATCCACGCCCCCATCGTCATAGCCGGTGATGATTGCATCCACCCCCGCGCCCAGGAGGCGTTCTCCCACAGCCTTGATCTTTTCCGCTTCCAGCCCGCCGACGTCCCCCACAACGAGCTTCAGCGGCCGTCCCAGAAGGCCCCCGGCTGCGTTTTTCTCCTCGATGGCCATCTCGAGCGCCATCCGCATCTGCTCGCCGTCGCTGGCGTAGGGGCCGGTCAGCGGAATGGGAGCCCCGATCAGGATCGGTTTTTGCTGTGGCCCGCACGACGCCAATAGGGGCAAGACGAGCAGGCCCAGCAAGAGCAGCAACAGCCCTCGGTGAAGTTTCCGGACACCCATGTTTGCCTCCTTTGCCGTACAAGTTCCTCCTACACGTGCTTCTTTCGCGCCATCGCCACCTCCGCTCCTTTGTCGAGCCCGGGGAGCACCAAGGCCTCATATGCGTGTGCTTGCCGAGAGCGGATGAGCTCCTTGTAGCGCACCGGGTTGGGGCGGCCACTTGAGAAGTCACGCGTATCGATGTTGAGCCAGGCAACCCCGTCTCCTTGTCCTTGGATGTGGGCCTCGTATCGGGGGATGAGCTGGGGACCGAAAACCCCGCTCCATCCCATAAAGGGGGCTTCCCCTCGGTTCGCGAAGGCCAGGTAGAGGTTGTTCTCGGCCGCACGGGCGCGCCACAGGTGCCAGTAAGCCTGGTCCGGGATAGCGCGCACTTCTTGTGGCAACGGCAACCGGGTGGGAGGGAGGTCGGTCGGCCCCGGCCCGGACACGGCGGAGGGCGCGCAGACCAGATCCGCCCCCTGGAGGGCCAACACACGTACCCACTCGGGCAATAGCGCCTCGCTGCCGACCAGCAGGCCTACACGCCCGAGCGGAAGATCGCAGACCACGGGCCCCTGTTCCCCGGGCATCGCCCAGGCTTCGTCGCGACGGCTCAGGTGAACCCGGCGATAGCGAGCCAGGATGCCCTCCGGGCCACAGAGCACGGCGTCGTTGTAGCGCGTCGCACCATCCCGCTCCGGCAGGCCAAAGACCAGGTACGCGCCCAACCTGCGGCACAGCCGGGTAGCCCACTCGGTCGTGGGGCCGGGGATCGGCTCGGCCCACTCGGCCGCACGCTCCCAGTCAGCTACGAAGGCCAACTCGGGCAGCACGATCAGCACGACGGAGGGGCCGAGCTGAGATACCAGCCCCGCGATCCTTTCCTCCGCCCGGCTGCGCGCCTCGTCAGGGGTCGGCGCAGGTCGGCCCATCTGCCACACCGCGACGGTGGCGACCCCGCCCTCCGGCAGCGCGCGGGGATGGCAGAAATGCCGGGGAAAGCGCTCGAGCGACCAGGGCGGGGAGAGGAGCAAGGTCTGGTATAGCTCCGGCCGGCGGGAGGGGATGCCTTCCGCTGTCCCGTAGGCCTCCTCGGCTGGAGGCAGCGCGATCTCGCAGGCGACGATCCCGTCGCCCCCGTCCCGGACACCCAGAAGCCGGCCGTCGGGGCCGATCACGCAGCTCCCTCCGCTGAACTGGACCCCCTCCTCTTCGCCATAGCGATCCGCGGCGATCCAATAGACACGGTTCTCAAACGCACGCGTGAACCAGTCCGAACCCGGAGCGCGCTCGTCGACCCAGTTCGTCGGGAAGCAAAGGACCTCCGCTCCCTGCAGGGCCATCAGGCGCGCGGGTTCCGGATAGCACGCATCCATACAGATCAGGCAGCCGATGCGGCCGAGCGGCGTTTCCCACACCGGGAAGCCCAGCGTGCCGCTCCGGGCCCAGCGGGTGTCGGCCGGATACAGGTGCACCTTACGCACACAGCCCAGGACGCCCCGGGGCCCAATCAGGGCCGCGCTGTTGTAAAAGGCGCCGGTTTCCAGATCGACCTCGGGAAGCCCGAGAACGATCCAGCACCCGTGGGCTGCCGCCAGCTGGGTCAACCGATCGGTCGACGGGCCCGGGATCGGCTCTACAAACGGCGCGATCTCTTCCCGGCTGCCGAAGACGTACCCGGACGTGGCCATCTCCGGCAACACCATGAGCTGGCAACCTTCGCAAGCGGCCACTTCGCAAAGGGCCACCATGCGGTTCACGTTCTCCTCCACGGCGCCCCGCCGCGGCTCGAACTGAATTGCCGCCGCACGAAGCGAAGGCATCGAACGCCTCCGCTCGAGTCACTCGATCCCGAAGCGCTCCCGCAGCACCTCGTACACCCGCGCCTGCTGCCGCGTGGCCAGGCTGACGCTGGGGAACTGGAGCTGCGGACGGAGACAGTAGACCAACAGGGCGATCTCGGTATGCAGGCGGTTTTCCGCCTGATCGAAGACGATGGAATGCGGCCCGTCCATCACGTCGTCTGTGACCTCTACGCCCCGAGAGGCTGGAAGACAGTGCATGAACTTGACGTGGGCGGGCGCCCGAGCCAGGAGGTCGGCCGTCACCTGGTAGCGCGGCTTGAAGGCAGCGACGCGCTCCTCCTTCTCGTGCTCCTGATCCACCCACCACCAGAGATCGGTGTAGATAAAGTCGGCATCAGCGACCGCTTCCTCGACGTCCTCGGTGATGCGGAGCATTGCCCCGCTTTCGCGGCAGTTTGCCTCGGCCATGGCCCGATACTCCGGCGTGAGCTGATAGCGCGCCGGCGCAGCGTGCGTGAAGGAGATGCCCAGGCGGGAACAGATCTGCACGAGCGAGTTGCAGACGTTCGTCGCATCCCCGACGAAGGTCACCCGGATGTCCCGTAACGTTTTCCCGGGCGGCAGGTGCTCCATCATCGTGAAGACATCGCAGAGCACCTGAGTGGGGTGCTGGACGTCCGTCAGGCCGTTGATCACGGGCACCGTCGACCAGCGGGCAAGCTCCAGGATCGCGCTGTGCTTCAAGAGACGCGCCTCGATCCCGTCCACCATCCGGGAAAGCACCCGGGCGGTGTCCGCGATCGTCTCCCGCACCCCCATATGGATCTCTCCCGGGCGCAGGTAGAGCGCATGCCCGCCCAGCTTGGTCATCGCAACCTCGAAAGAGACCCGGGTGCGGGTGGAGGGTTCCTCGAAGATCATCCCCAGGGAAGCGCCAGCCAGGAGCGGCGGTAGGGCCCGCGCCTTGGTCGCCTCCTTCAGCACCCGGATCAGCTCCAGAAGGTCCTCGAGCTCCCGGGCGGTATAATCCTGGATGTCGATAAAGTGGCGCATCGCCACCCCTCCTACAGGCTGCGCTGGACTTCTGTCAGCGTATCGGCCAGCCGGTCGAGCACCGTATCCAGCTGCTCGTAAGTGATCACGAGCGGGGGCTCGATGCGGATGGTGTGGGCACTGGTGAGGGTCCCCGCCACCAGGACGCCCCGCTTGAAGAGGCCGGCCGCCACCCGGTACCCTATGGCTGCATCGCGGAAGTGCATCCCGATGAGGAGCCCCTTTCCGGTAATCCCGTCGCCTCCATAGGCAGGGTCGAAGATGTCCGAGTAGCGCTGTGCCAGTTCTTTGAGCTTGGGCATCACATAGGCGCCCTTGGCCGCCGCCTGCTCCCAGAGGCGATCCCGCAGGGTCACGTGGATCGCAGCAATGGCCGCGCTGCACGCGAGCGGACCGCCCCCGGTCGTCGTGGTGTGGATAAAGGGGTTCGGCTCCATCATGACCTGCCAGATCTCCGCTGTGGAGCAGAAAGCGCTCACCGGCATCACGCCACCCCCAAGCGACTTGGCCGCCGCCAGGATGTCCGGTTCCACGCCCCAGTGTTCCACGCCCCACAGCTTCCCGGTACGGCCCATGCCTGTTTGCACTTCGTCGGCGATCAGCAGGACACCGTAGTGCCGGGTAAGCTCCCGCAGCCGCGGCCAAAAATCGTCCGGAGGAACGATCGCGCCGGCCTCGCCCTGGATCGGCTCCATCATCACCGCGGCGATCCCGATGCCCACGGCGCGGCAGATCTCCAGCTGACGTTCCACCGCGTCCGCATCACCGAAGGGGACGTGATAGACCGGCCCGCCGTAGAGCGTGCCCACCGGTTGCCGGTAGTCCGCCTTGCCGAGCATGCTGAGTGACCCCATCGTCTTGCCGTGGAACGCCTTCACCGCGACGATAAAGCCGTCGCGGCGGGTGTACATCTTGGCCAGCTTGATGGCTCCCTCGACCGCCTCCGTGCCGCTGGCGGCAAAGAAGCTGTACTGGATGTCGCCAGGGGTAATGAGCGCCATGAGGCGCGCGAGGACGCCGCGCAGTGGGTCGATCAGCTCCTGGCTGGGCATCGGCGTGCGGTAGGTGAGCTGTGCCCGGACCGCCTCGACCACCTCCGGATGAGACCAGCCGAGGTCCAGGAGACCATAACCGCCCAGGCAGTCGATGTATTCGCGGCCCAGGATATCGCGGAAGATCGCCCCAGACCCAGTCCACTCGGTGGCTGCCCAGTCACCCGCCTCGGTGACCGACTTGCGATACTCCAGCCACCCGCGGTTAAAGTGTTCGGCAAAGTTGGTCTTGCTCTCTTCGATGATCTCCTTGGCCTCGCTTTCCGAGACCGTCGGCCGGTGGAGGAGGCCGACCCACCGTTCGGCGTAGGATAGGGCCTTGTCCAGTTCTTGCGCCATTGCAGGAACCTCCTTTTTTCTGTGCTCCTGTCACGGGAGTCAGAGCTCCCGCAGCCGCGGATCCAGAAAGTCGCGCAGGCCGTCGCCCAGAAGGTTAAAGCCGAGCACCGTCCAGGCGAGGGCCAGGCCCGGGAAGGTGGTGTACCACCACGATTCGCGCATATAGCCCCGACCCGTCATGATCATCGCGCCCCACTCCGGTGTCGGTGGCTGTGCGCCCAGGCCGAGGAAGCTCAGGCCGGCCGTGGAGAGGACCACGTAACCGACATCGAGCGTGAGCTGGGTAATCAGGATCGGCAACACGTTCGGCAAGAGGTGCCGCCAGACGATCCGCGCCGTGCTCGCCCCGATGCACCGTGCAGCCAGGATGTAGTCCCGCTCGCGCAGGCTGAGCACCTGGCCGCGGATCAGGCGCGCATACCATGGCCAGTAAACGGTGCTCAACGCGATCATCGTGTTCGTGAGGCTGGGGCCCAAGGTAGCTGCCACGGCGATGGCCAGCACCAGCGCCGGGAAAGCCAGGAAGAGGTCGGTCACGCGCATCAGGATCTCGTCGACCCAACCCCCGAGCAGGCCAGCCGAACACCCGACGACAAAGCCCACGCCCGAAGCCAACACAAGTACGGTCGCTGCCGCCCGCATCGAGATGCTCGCCCCGGCGATGACCCGGCTCAGGAGGTCACGCCCGAATTCGTCCGTGCCGAAGGGGTGGGCGAGCGAAGGGGCACGCAGACGTTGCGCCAGGTCCATCGCTGTCGGCGGATGCGGAGCGATGGAGCGACCAAAGAAGGCGAGAAAGAGCACCACGGCAACTAGGAACAGCGCCACCCCGTTGAGCACGCTGCCCCGCAGGTACCCGCGCACCTGGCGGAAGAAACGGGATCCCCAGGGCAACTCCCGGGCTTCCGTAGAAGCCCGGAGCGCGCGGCCGACCTGCGCTGCATCTGGTTGTGGGGAGATCCTCGAAGGGACCATAGTCAATCGTACCGGATCCGAGGGTCGATCCAGGCGTAGACCAGATCGACCACGACGTTGGTCACCAGGTAGATCAGCGCAACCACCACGGTCACGCCCATCACCGCGTTATAGTCGGCCGAGACGATGGCGCGTGCGGAGTAGCGGCCGATCCCCGGCCAGGCAAAGACCGACTCCACAAGCACCGCGCCACCGAGCATATAGCCGATCTGCAGGCCGATCATCGTCACCACGGGAACGAGTGCGTTGCGCAAGGCGTGCCGCAGGATCACCGTGCCCTCGTGGAGTCCTTTGGCCCGCGCGGTGACGATGTATTGCTCCCGCATCACCTCGAGCATGCTCGTGCGCATGATGCGCGCCAGGACCGCAAGCGGCTCTAGGCCCAGCACGAACGCCGGGAGCACGAGGTGATGCAATGCGTCCAACAGCGTATCCCACCGGCCCGAGAGGAGGCTATCCAGGACCAGGAACCCGGTCAGGCGTGGGGGCACAGGCACATCGCTATCCATTCGTCCCCCGAAAGGCAGCCAGCCCAGCCGCTGGTAGAGCAGGAGCTGGCCCAACAGCGCCAGCCAGAAGGCCGGCATGGAGAGCCCGGTGATCGCGAACAGGCGGCCGGCCTGGTCCGCCAGGCTGTTCTGCCAGACCGCGGACACCACGCCCACCGCGATCCCGCCGACCACCGCCAGGGCGAGGGCGGCAAGGGCCAGCTCCGCCGTGGCGGGAAGGAATTCGGCGAGATCCTGCGCCACTGGCCGACGGGACGTGAACGATTCCCCAAAGTCCAAACGCACCAGCCGGACGACGTAATTCAGGAACTGTTTCCAGAGCGGCTGATCGAGCCCGTAGGCCCGCCGGACCTTCTCCACCCCCTCGGCAGAGGCGCGCGGGCCGGCGATCAACCGGGCCGGATCCGCCGGGATGACCCTGGACAGGAAGAAGGTCAACAGCAGGATCCCCAAGAGCACGGGCACGACCATGGAGAATCGTCTGAGCAGGAGCCGTCCCACCGTTGCCTCCGGGCCCGTGGGAGCCGGCCGGGCAGCTCCCACGGGCCAAAAGACCAGCCGCTATGCACCGGATTCAGTAGCCGATGCGGTAAAGCCGGAAGAAGTCGAACGTCTCCACGTAGAGCGGGTTCGCTTGGAAACCGCCGATGTCCTTGCGCAACACCCGGACATCGGGCCGCTCTACCAGCGGGATCCAGGCCGGGTCCTGGCGAACGACGATATCCTGGAACTCCTTATAGAGGGCACACAGCTTCTCCGTGTCGGTGATGCTGGGTGCCGTGTCGAGGATTTCATCCACACGGGCGTTCTTGTAAAAGCCGGCGTTCGCGCCGGCGGAACCGGCGGCCTGGGAGTGAAACAGCGGCCAGGCATAGTCTGTGGGGTCGTTATAATCCGGCCACCAACCCCAGGCCATCAGTTCGGGTCGCTCAGGCCATTGCACATCCCCGTAGAAAATCCCCGAGTAGGTGCTCGTGTCGCGCTGCTCGATCTTCAGGTTGATGCCGAGCTGAGCCAGCTGCGCCTGGAGGATCTGGGCAACCTGAACCGGCCAGCCCATCTCCTCGCACATGAAGCGCAACTCCAGCCCAGGCTGCACGCCGGCCTCCTGGAGCAGCTGCTTGGCCTTTTCCAGGTCCGTGGGATAGACAAAGACGTCCGGGTCCCAGCACTGGAGTTTGTGCGGGAACGGTCCACGCGCCCGTTGAGCCGTCCCTTTGAGCACGTTGTTCACATACCCCTCGTAGTCGAAGGCGTAGGCGATCGCCTGGCGGACGCGGGGATCGGCCAGCGGCCCGTACTGCCCCAGGACGATGTAGCGCACGGCGAGCGTCTCCGAGCGATGAACCACGATGTCCGGGTTCTTGGCCAGCGCGTCGAGGTCCTCTGGGCTAAAGTCGAGGGCGATGTCCACGTCCCCCTTCTCGATCAGGCTACGCCGTGACGCCATCTCGGGGACGATCTGGAGCACGATCTTGTCGAAGCGAAAGCCCGGGTACTGCTCCCAGCCCCACCAGTCGTCGAAGCGGGTGAGGACGACCTGCTGGTTCGGGCTGTACTCGGTGAGCATGTAGGCCCCGCTTCCGGCCTCGTGCGTCTGCAGCCACTCGTGGGCCATGTCGCCGTTCTTCTCGTGCGCCTGTACGGCACTGGGGCTGATGACAAAGGCGCCGTACCCAGAGGAGAGCGCCTTGATGAAAAGCGGCGTCGGTTGCTCGAAGCGGAACTCGACCGTGTAGTCGTCCTTCACCACGATCTGCGAATCGGGATCCTCGAGGAACTGGGCCAGGATGTAGCTCATCCCCAGGCCGGCTTTGACCAGCCGGGTGAAGGAGAATTTAACCGCCTGAGCGTTCACCGGGGTTCCGTCGTGGAACTTGGCGTTCTTACGCAGGTAAAAGGTCCAGACGGTATAGTCGGCGTTGTGTTCCCACCGCTCCGCCAGCTGGGGTTCGAACTCCTCGATGTTGTCCGCCTTGACCCGGACCAGGCCCTCGTTGGTGGCCACCAGGACCATGTTCCCCAGCTGCTCGTTGTTGCTCGCCGGGTCAAAGTCGGAAGGGTTGCTGTAAATGGCTACGACAAGCGTCTTCGGGTCTCGCCCCAGTGGCACCCCGGTAGGGGCTGCGGTGGCGCCTCCAGCCGCGGTTGGGGCAGGGGTGGCGCCGGGGGAGGCCGGCCCACAGCTGCCCAACAGAGGGATCAACAAGGTGAAAAGCGCAACCCACACCCAGATGACTCGCTTTCGCATGGCCCCACCTCCAAAGAGCTCAAGGAACGCTTCCAACTATTCCTTACGATACACCACCTCCCCATCGAACACCGTCAGCGTCACCTCAGCCTCCAGGATCCGCTCCGGCGGAGGTTCTAGGATATCTTGTGACAAGACGCAGAGGTCGGCCAGCTTCCCAGGCGTGATCGAACCTTTGCGATCTTCCGTGAACTCTGCGTAGGCCCCTTCCAGCGTGTAGCAGCGGATGGCTTCGGCAGCGGAGAGGGCCTGCTCTGCGTGCCAGGGAGCCCCTCGGTGGTCCGGCCCTGTCGCCCGCGTGACCGCCACGTAGAGCTGCTCCAGAGGGTTCGGCGCCACAAGGTCGATGGCCGGCCAGTCGCTTCCGAAACAGAGGTGCGCACCCTGCTCGAGGAGCGCGCGCCACGGGTAGGCGGTCGCACTCCGGGCTTCTCCCAGGCGGCTTCGGACATAGTCCTCCACGTGGGATGTCGCGTGCTGAGGCATCATGGAAGCGATGACGCCCATCCGGGCGAACCGGGGAAGGTCGTCCGGATGGGCGCGTTCGATGTGCTCCAGCCGATGGCGGCTATCGCGGCGGCCGTTACGCTCCTGAACGCGCGCCAGGAGGTTCAGCGCCTCGCGCACCGCCCGGTCCCCGATGGTGTGGAGGATCACCTGGAACCCGGCCGCATCCGCGCGCAACGCCTGCAGGAAGAGCGTCTCCGGATCGATCAGCGGGAACCCTGTGTTTCCCGGGGCGTCGGCGTAGGGCTCGAGCATCCAGGCCGTGTGAGCACTGAACACACCGTCGAGCATGGCCTTCAGCCCCACGACGCGCACGTGTTCGCTCTCGCGCACGCGCCGGCGCATCGCCTGGGCCTCCTCGAGCGCCTCCAGGGAAGGCCACTCGCTCAAGCGCACGGTCAGGCCGCCCTCTTCCGCCAGGCGCACGATCTCCTCGAACCCGCCCGGTGGGAGACCGTTGTTGCACAGGCTGGTGAGGCCGAGGCGGTTCAGCGCCGCTGCGCCCTCCCGCAGGAGGGCACGGAACCGCTCCGGAGGCGGGACCGGCGGCGAGGGCAGCGCCTCGTGGGCGTTTTCCAGCAGGATCCCTGTGGGTTCACCATCGGCATCCCGCACGATCCTGCCTCCGGGCGGATCCGGGGCATCCCTGTGGTAGCCGAGGCGCCGGAGTGCGGCGCTGTTCACCCAGGCCGAATGGCCGTCCAGATCCCGGATCGCCACCGGTCGGTCGGGCACCACCGCATCCAAGTCCGCCCGTGTGGGCCAGTGTCCACCCTGGAAGCGGTTGGCATCCCAGCGGCTCCCAAGGAGCCAGTCGGCATCGGGGTGTTCCCGGGCGAAGGCGGCGACGATCCGCTGAGCCTCGGGCACAGTGCGCACGCCGTAGAGGGAAAAGCCGCCCCATTCTCGCAACAGGGCCCAGACCCAGTGCGTGTGGGCATCGTGAAAGCCGGGCAAGAGGAGCTGTCCGCGCAGATCGAGCACCCGCGTACCCGGCCCGATCAGCGGCTCCATCTCCTCATCGCGGCCAACCGCCGCAACGGTGTTTCCCCGGATGGCCACCGCCTGGGCTTGCGGAAGGCGTGGATCGACGGTCCAGACGCGGGCGTTCTTCAGGATGAGCGTGGCGGGAACCGCGATCCGTTGTGGCATGCCCATCTCCCCCTGCGCGCAGCGGCTCAGGCTTCGGCGTAGGTGATCGCCTGCGGATAGCAGAACTGGACACACTCCGGGTCGCCGCCGCACAGGTCACAGGCGAGGGCGTAAGATGTCCGCTCGTCGAAGTACATCGCCCCGTAAGGGCAGGCCGGGACACAGGCCCGGCAGCCGTTGCACTTTTGCGGGTCGATGGAGAGCGGCTGTCCGCGGCCCGGGCGGGTGATCGCGCCCACCGGGCAGGCAGAGATACAGGGAGCCTCCGGGCAGGAGAAACAGGCCATCACGCGGCAGTCGCCCTCCTGCGGGCGGACCGTCGCCCGAATGCGCGCGCGAGTAGGGGCAAACTCGCCGAAGTGGGCAGCCGCGCAGGCCAGTTCGCACAGGTGGCATCCGGTGCATAGCTTCTGGTGGAACTTGAGCATGGGAGTCCCTCCTTCAGCGAACGAGCTCGCTCAGGCCGAGCGCTTCCAGCGTTTCCGGCGTGGGCACGCCATCGCGCGTCCAGCCACGCAGGGCGTAGTATTCGTCGAGCGCGGCTTCGTAGCCCTCGCGCGTGTAGGTCTTGCCAGCCGCAACGCCGTTGCGCAACGGACGCTCGAAAAGTGCCGGAGGCGGCATGTCGTCCTTACGCCCGAACCCCTCGCGCAGGTTGAAGAGGCGGCCCAGGTTCCAGATGCGCTCGCCGATCCGAAGGGCTTCCTCGGCGGTCATCGGCCGGCCGGTCCCAGCGGAAAGGAGGGCGGCGATGTCTTCCGCGGTAATCGCCCAGAAGTCGCAGAAGATCCCGCACCACTTGATCGAGTTCAGGTTCTGATCGGCAATTACCAGCGCGGGCTTTCCCTCGAAGGAATCGGGATTCAGGGTGCTGTAGAGCGCCTCGGTGCCCACGACAAAAGAGCGCAGGTGGCAGGCGCCGCGTTCGCTGGTGGCATAGGCCAGCCCCATGCCGAAGGCACCCCGCGGGTCATAGGCGGGGAACTCCAGCCCCTTGATCTCGAGCACGACCCCCTCGCCGCCGTACTTGCGTGCGACCCACCGCGCGCCGTGCGAGAGGTCTGCCCCAATACCTCGGCGGTAGGCGATCTCTTCGACTGCCTGTAGGTAGGCCTCGGCATCGCCGTAGTGCAGGCCGAAATCGTGGATGCCCTCCTCGGTCATCGTCATAGCCAGTCCGATGACGTTCCCGGTGGAGATGGTATCGAGGCCAAGGTTGTCGCACAGGCGGTTGAAGGAGATCAGGGCGTCCAGGTCGCCGATGCCGCAGTTGCCTCCGCCGAGCCCGATGGTCTCGTACTCCGGCCCCTCCACGACCTCCCCCCTGCGGCTGCGGGTGAAGCGTCCGCACGCCAGGGGGCAGTTCGTGCAGGCACGTCGCCGCACCAAGGCCGCCTGGATCGCGGCGCTGTTGATGCCGTCCTTCCCGTCGAATTCCCCCTGGGTAAAGCCGCGGGTGGGGAAAAGGCCGGCGGTATTCGCCGGGTCCACGATCGAGGGGGTTCCCTCCTGAAAGGCCCAGAGGTTGGCGTCCGTAAGGAGGTGTTCCCGCATGATCTCTTTGTAGAGCGCCATAAAAGCGGCCATGTCGGGCACCTGGACCGCCCCGGTGCCGCGAACGGCGATGGCCTTCAGCCGCTTGCTGCCAAAGACCGCCCCGAGGCCCCCGCGGCCGCACTGGCGATAGCCCTCGGAGGTCAGGCAGGCGAAGGGAACCAGGTTCTCACCCGCCGGTCCAGCGGTCAGGGTGACGATGCGCCCGGGGCCGGCCTGTTCCTCCAGCCAGTTCTCGGTGTCCCAGATCGGTTTGCCCCAGACTGCGGAGGCATCGCGCAGCTCCACCCGGTTGTCCTCGATGAAGAGGTACACGGGCCTGGGCGACTGCCCTGTGATGACGATGCCGTCCCAGCCGGCGTATTTCAGCATTGCCCCGAATCCCCCGCCAACGTACGAATCGAGGATGGTGCCGGTGAGCGGGGAGCGGGTGCCCACACAGGTGCGGGCGGTCGTGGCCACGATCGTGCCGGCCAACGCTCCGGGGAAGATGACCACGATGTTGGCCGGAGAGAGGGGATCGGTGCCCGGAGCAAGCTCCTCATAGAGGTAACGGAAGACCATCCCCTTACCGCCGATGAAATCGTGGGCCCATTGTTCGTTGAGCGGCTCGGTCGTGATCTTGGCGGAGGTGAGGTCCACACGCAGGACCTTGCCCGCGTAACAGCGCTTCTCGGTCATCGCGCTCCTCCTTTCGTACCGGTTCAAAGGAAAAGCGAAGGCCGGCCGCTTGTGGCCGACCGGTGCGGCTCACGCCCAGTCCGAGACTTCGTTGTACCAGGGCTTGCGGGTGCCGATGCGGGCCCTGGATTTCCACTTGCCCGTCTTGGGGGCTGCCTCGATCACCTGGAGCAGGCGATCGGCCTTTTCGGCGATCATGTCCCGGTGCTCGGGGGTGAGGGCAGCCACGTTCGCCAGGGCTTCCTTGACGCGGGCCAGGTTGGTCGTAGCGGTGTACCAGAAGCCCCAGTCATCTGCAAGGAGGCGGGCGATGTAGGGGGCGTTGATCGCTCCTTCCTCCTCGCCTACCGGGGCGGCGAGCAAGAGGAGCATACAGTCTTTCAGGTCCTTATCGTTGATCTGCACGATTTGCAGTTTCTGCAGCAGGAGATCCGTCAGCGAGACACAGTAAGGATGGATCTCGAGACGACCGCGGTAGTCGATCGTATGGTTCATGCGCAGCCGATCGAAGAAGACATCGACCATCGGGATGCGCTCGCCGAAGTAGATGTGGCGGTCCTGGCCAAACAGGAGCATCGTCCGCCGGTCGTAGTCGTAGCCCTGGGCCCGGAAGAAGGAGACCAGTTTGCCCCGGTGTTTCCCATAGGCCGCGAAATCGATGTCCGTAAAGACGCGCTCCCCCAGCCGCTCCATACGGCGGTAGAGCTCGACGTACTCCGGGAAATGGAAGTGCAGCGCGATCGGGCCCATCACCCGAAGGATGAGGCCCTGCTTCTGCGCTTCCTCCGTCAGCCGACGCGCCTCCTCCAGGAATACTTCGGGCTTGGGGTACTCCTCGAGCGGGATGTCCTTGGGGAGGCGAAAGCGACGCTCGCCCATCGTTTCTCTCCTCGCCGGCGCTAACCGGAGGTGAAGATATAGTCCTTCAGCTTGCCCTTGTGGAGGATCAAGAGCACGCCTCTCAGGATGCCCTCCGAATACTCGCTGCCGGGGTTGACGACGGTCGTGCGGCCCATCTTGTGGATGCCGCGCGATTCGTGGATGTGGCCATGGAGGCCAAGCAAAGGCTGGTATTTCTGGATCATATGGGCGACGGCCTTGCTGCCTACAGGGATCTTGCGGTCGGCCGCCTGCACCAGATCCGCCGTGAGCGCCGGCGCGAGGTCCAGGGAAGAGTTGTACGGGGGCGCGTGGAAATTGAAGATGGCTGTGGACATGTTGCGGATCTGCCCGATCAGCGCTTCAAGCATCGGCTCGAGCTCCTCGTCCGGCTTTTCCCTGGGGGTGTTCCAGGGCGTGGGGTTCGTCCAGGCGAAAGTGGCCATCTCGTACTCGCCGATTTGCACCACGCGATCGTTGCAGTTGACAATGGTGCGCGAGGAGTTGAGCACGTCATCGACTTCCAGGTAGTCGTCGTTCCCCGGAGCCATAAAGACCTGCACATCGCTTCCTGCCAGGCGTTCGTCGGCCAGCGCGATCCATTCGCGCAGGCGCTCGAGCACCAGGCGCCTGAAGAGCTCCTCAAGCGCCTGGGGGTCCGCTTTGAACGCCTGGAACTGGTCGGGGGTGAGGTGGTACCAATAGTATCCGACCATCTCGATCGTCTTCTTCAGCTTTTCCAGTTCCTCCGTCGTCTCCGCCTGAGTGGGAAATCCCATGAAGTTCGTTTCCCATCCCCCACCAGGCTTTTCGATCAAAGGGATAAGCATCTTGCCGGTCAGATCCCCCAGCAGGACGGCCACGTCGACCTGGTAGACCTTCAACGCGTTCAGGAACTTACGGAAGCAGACATTCGAGCCGTGGATGTCGGTGACGAAAAAGAGCTTCATCGGTTTCCTCCGTCCTACCCCTCCCCTGCCGTAGAGGCAGGGGAGGGGTAGCTCGGGACAGGACGTTGCCTACTCGGGTGGTAGCTCGCTATAGGCCAGGCTGACGTCGATGCCGGATACCCGGCGGTTCCACCATTTCCAGAAGAAGTACCAGGCGATCCCCAAGCCCCAGACCACGATGTACAGGACGCCCGAGGCCGTCGTCATCTCTTCTTTCCCCGGCATGAAGAAGAAGCCGATGAAGAGGATGACGAGGTAGATCAGGTCGACGATCGCGCCGATGGTGACCGCAGGGATCCCGAAGATCTTCCAGCGCCTGTAGGGCGAGGCTTCCCAAATATGCCGCACCTTCTTCACGAACGGGAAGACCAGCGCGGAGACCGCGGTCACGCCGAACACCGACACGATCTCCAGGCCAGTGACCGAAAGGCCGCTCATCTCCTCCTGGATGATTGTGTAGAGGACGATGCCGATTTCCGCGAGGACGAAGCAGACCAGGTAGTTCCATACGGGCGTGGCCCACCGTGGGTGGACGTCGGTGAACCAGCGCGGGCCCATGCGGTCCATACCCCAGGCGAAGAGGATGCGCGGGAACGCCAGGTAGGAAAGGGTGACCCACCACAGGCTGAAGAGCCCGAAGGAAGCGCCCATCAGGACCAGGATGAGGGGGTGCTGGTTGATCGCCGCAGCCAGCCCGACAAAGTGCGTGCTCCAGGGAAGGACGCAGCCCAGGAACGAGCCACCCAGCCACTCGTCCACGTAGGCGGTGGCCGTAAGGAACTGGAAGCCCACGGTGCGGTAGAGCACGATGGCCAGCCAGAGCATGAAGAAGCCAGGGACGAGGATCGCGAAGAGGTTACCGAGGATGATGCTCCGGTCCGGGCGCTTCACCTCGCCGGCGATGAAGGTGATGAAGTAGCCGTAAGCAAAGAGCCAGGAGCCCGCAACCATCACCCCCAGGGTATCGAACCAGTTCCAGGTCTTATGGAGGACCTTGCCATCGGCCTTCTCCATGACCATGCCGGCCACCCGTAGGAAGGCATCGTAGTCGAGGGAGTTGACCCTCACGGTGCCCACACGCAGTCCGGTGTCGGTGCGCAGCTGGGCCAGGGCAGCGATGTCGTCTTCTGTGATCTCCTTCCCCGCGGGGATGACCACCTGGTTGGTCTCGGTATCGACGATATCCGTTGCGGTCACCCGTCCCAAAAGCTGCGTGGTCAGGTAGTAGGTGACCGCTTCATCGTCGGCCATGTCCACGCCGGCTTCCTCGGCGATGTTGCTGAAATCGGCTTCGGCCACAGGCTGTTTTTCCACCCAGCTATTCCAGGCGTTCCGGAAGCCGCCGGCCGAGGTGAAGGTAAAGACGAGCAGGATCACCGTGGTTCCGAGGATGCCCAACGCCATGAAGACCTTCTGCGCGGTGGCGAACACCTTCACCCCGAAGATCACAAAGAGCATGCCGATGACGTTCACCAGGCTGGCCACCAGGATCATGCCCCCCTGGGTCTGCAGGAAGGAGACGACGTTGTCCATGCCCAGGAACTGGAAGACCATCACGAGGCCGGGATCGACGGTGTAGGGGGCCAGGACGTAGATCCACATCACCATGACGAAGGCATTACCGAAACTCTCGGCGATGCCAATGAGGGGGCTCAGGATGCGCGAGTTGTAGATGTACTCGCCGCCGCTGCGCGGCATGCTACCGCCCAGGATCCCCCAGACCAGGGAATAGCCGATGCCGCAGAGGATGACCGAGAGGATGGTCGCCAGGATCAGGTTGCCGCCAGTATAGACGGACAGCCCGAAGCTGATCATCACCCACATGGAGGGCGTCAGGCCCTGGTTCATGAAGCCCACGCCGAAGGCATCGATGAGGGACAGCCCCCGGACCAGGCCGCTAGCCCGGCGGGCGAATACCTTCTGTTCTGCCATCTTCTCCTCCTATGGACGGCTCAACTTCTGGCACCGTTCTCTACCGCGGCTCTCCGATCAGTGCGCACCTCCTTTCTCTTCTTGCGGGACCAGGGAGGGGATGCGCCAGTCGTAGACGTCCTTGAGGATCACGGGGACGAGGATGGTCGTTGTCCGGCGCACCCCGGGGACCTTACCCACCACCTCCGCGACAAAGTGGTAGAGCTCGGCGTTATCCCGGGCGACCACCTGGATGCTGATGTCCCGGTCGCCGGTCGAGCAGGCGACATAGGTCACGCACTCGTACTGGGCCATGTGGCGTGCCACTTCGGGGATGCGACCGGGTTCGACCTCGAGGAAGACATCCGCCGTGACCGGGAAGCCGAGCACCTTGGGGTTGGCAATGGCACAAACGCGGATGATTCGGTTGCGGAGCATGCGCCCGATGCGATAGCGGACGACGCGCTCAGATACACCCAGCGTGCGGGCGATCTTGGCGCAGGGCAGGCGCCCATCGTCCATCAGGAGGTTGACGATCTCTCGGTCAAGGTTGTCGATTTCCGACATGAAGTTGCGCCTTTTGGGCTCTTCTAAACAACATTATACCAAAAATGTGCCCAATCGTCAACCCCCGCCGCTCGGGGAAGTGAGTTTGCGGGCGCGCGGAGGGTGTGCTATAATTAAAGTTGGAGAGGTGTCCGAGTGGTTGATGGTGCGGCTCTCGAAAAGCCGTGAGCAGTGCAAGCTGCTCCGTGGGTTCGAATCCCACCCTCTCCGCCTGTTGGGAGAGGTCGCATAGATGGCCGAGTGCGCACGCTTGGAAAGCGTGTGGGCGTGATGAGCGCCCCGCGGGTTCGAATCCCGCCCTCTCCGCTTGTAGTTGACAAGAGGCGGGTGTCCCGCTATAATAATAGAAGTGGCAGGCCGAGGTGGCGGAACTGGCAGACGCGCTAGGTTGAGGGCCTAGTGAGGAAGTTCTCCTCGTGCGGGTTCAAATCCCGCCTTCGGCACTGCGGATGAGGCGAACCAGGGCCGGCCGCTCGTTTCGGACGCGGGCGATTAGCTCAGTTGGGAGAGCGCCTCGCTTACACCGAGGAGGTTCACAGGTTCGAGCCCTGTATCGCCCATCGGGCCGCGGTAGCTCAGTTGGTAGAGCACATGACTGAAAATCATGGGGTCGTCGGTTCGATTCCGACCTGCGGCATGCCAAGCGGAAGTAGCTCAGCCTGGTAGAGCGTCTGCTTGCCAAGCAGATGGTCGCGGGTTCGAATCCCGTCTTCCGCTCCTCGCACCCCTGGGGGGACCGAGATGGTCTCCCCAAGGTTCTTTATGAGGACGTCCGTACGTTCGAACGTTTGAGCGTTCGAACGTTGTTCAGCGCCGAAGTGGCGGAACCGGCAGACGCCGCGGACTTAAAATCCGCTGGGGGTAACCCCGTGGGGGTTCGAATCCCCCCTTCGGCACAGGATATGGGAAAGGGAACGTGAATGTAGCCACTATTTCGCACTATCCAGGAACTGGTTGCCCCTGAAATTCGATACACTGCCCCGAAAAAAGCCCCTCTTTGTCTGCGGACTTGCGGACTATGCCCTGCTCTGTCTGTCCTGAGGACTCGGCCCGTTTGGAGTATCCTGAAGGAGGACAGACCATGCGAAGAGACAGTCCGATGGACCTCTACCTGGCCGGCTTTCGGCTGCACTGCATTGCCGAAGCCAAGAGCCCCCGTACCGTCATCTGGTACGAACACAAGCTGCGCATCTTCCGTGACTACCTGCGCCGCCAGTTCCAGGTGGACGACCCTGCCCAGATCACCGCCGACCACATCCGTGCCTTCCTTGTGCACATGCGCGACGAGGTCCACCTGGGCGAACTGAACCCGCACCGGCACCCGCAAAGGGAGCTCCTCTCGCCCCACACCGTCCGGGGCTACTTCCGCGCCGTGCGGGCCTTTTTCACCTGGCTGATGAGCGAGGAATACATCGAGAAAGACCCCTGTGCCCGGATCCATCGTCCCAAGGCGCCGCAGAACGTTGTGCCCACCTTTGACGAGGAACAGATCCGCCGGCTGCTGGCCGTCCCCGACCGGCGGCGGCGCAACGGGTTCCGTGACCGCACCATCCTCCTGCTCCTGCTGGATACCGGGATGCGCCTTTCGGAACTGACCGGTCTGAGGATCGGCGACCTGCACCTGGAGGACGGCTATGTGCGCGTGCGGGGCAAGGGGGCCAAGGAACGGCTGGTGCCGCGGGGCAGCAAGGTGCGCAAGGCGCTGTGGCAGTACATCATCCGCTACCGGCCCGAGCCAAAACACCCCGGGATCGAGGCGGTCTTTCTCAACCATGACGGCACGCCGATGAAGCCGGAGGGGGTATACCGGATGGTTGTCAACCGGGGCAGGCAGGCCAGCATCACGGGGGTGCGTTGCAGTCCGCATACGTTCAGGCATACCTTTGCTGTCGCTTTCTTGCGCAACGGCGGCGATGTCTTTACCCTGCAACGCATCCTGGGGCACACCAGCCTGGTCGTCACGCGCATGTACTGCAACCTGAACGACAACGACATCCAGGCCCAGCATCGGCAGTGCGGTCCGGTGGACCGGCTGGGGTTGGGATAGCCCTCCCCAGAAAAGGGGGTTCCTGGCAAGTCCCTCTTCTTCCCCCGGCCCGTCTTGGCGGAGGGAAAGAGAGGATTGGCGATCTGTTCCTCCAGGCAGGGCTACGGACTTCACGCTCTTACCTCCCCAGACGCCCGTGCCCTGCGTACAGGCCGGCCAGGGGGTCCGGCGTCGCCTGCAGGGCCTGCTCGTTGGCCTCGGCGGAGAGGTAGGATTGGTCCACCACCTTGGTTCCGGTCGAGGGCGTGTGGCCCAGCAGTTCGGCGATGTCGGTCTTGGACGAGCCGGCCGCGCGCAGGAGCGAGGCGAAGGTCCGCCGCAGCAGGTGTGGGCCCATCTGCCTCTTCTGGATGCCGGCACGGGTCAGGCAGCGCTTGACCAGGCGGTAGAGCCCCTCGGTCGTCAGGGGTTTGCCCTCGCGGGTAGCAAAGAGCCAGGGCGTGCCCTCGGGCACCTGGCGGGGCCGAACGCGCACGATATAGTCGGACAGGATGGCCCGCAGCGATTCCTTGAGCGGGCGGTCAGTGCCTGACGTGCGATGATACTGTTAAACAGCTCAAGAAAGAAGAATTGGGGGCTATGGGCTGCCACAGAGCGTAGTCCCGAAGGTTTGGGAATTTATCGAGAGAGAGGTTGTTGTGTTGGACAGCCGGCGCGCATTCTTTGCCTGTCAGAAACGCGCGCTGCAGAGGTTAGAGGTCCTGGCTGCCCAACAATGTGCCTCTCCCCAGGGGAAAGGCGATTTGGCCTGCCATTCGGCCGTGCCCCGCTGGCCAGCGCTGCCCGACCCCTATGTCGAGCGTCGGGAGGTAATGCGAGAGCTCGTTCAGAAGATCGAGAAAGCGCCCTGGCTCGGGGGATGGGGTCCCGTGCGAGGGAGCATACAGGTAGGGAAGACGGTACTCCTGACCGCCCTGCGCCTATGGATTGAACAGGGTGCTGTCCCCAGTGGCCCCTGGGAGGGGATAGCCTTCGTCACGGCGGACGTTCCGACCGACACCACCCAGGAGGAACTCGAGCGAGCCCGGTTGAGGCTCATTGGCGACTTGGCTGAGCAACTGGGTGTGCCGCTGCCCGATGAAGCCCAGACATCCCTCGAACGTGCCCTGGCGCTGAAGATAGGACTGGGCACTCGCCGTGTACTGATCCTGGTGGACAATGTCAAATCGGCACAGGTTTTGCTACCACTCAAGAGTCCGCCTTGCCGCGTCGTCTGTGTTCTGGCCACACGCTCAACGCTGGTGGCAGAGGAGATGGCTCCCGCTGAGCAGCAGATCCACCTCCGTGGGATGACTATGTCTGAGGCACTCGAGCTAACCCAGGCAATCACCGGGGACACAACCTTTGACGCCTACGAAAAGGATATCCTTGCGGACCTGTACGATGCGGTCCGGGGCCATCCGTTGGCACTTGTGATCTTGGCCAAGGCGGCATTGCGAACGAATAGTTGGTTGGCGGTGCGTTCCGCATTTCCAGAGGGGGTTTGCGCTGAAGAGGCTCGCTCTACAAAGGGGGGGGCAGTGGGTTGGCGAGAGGTCATAGCCCAAGAGTGGGCGTGCATGGGAGAGGACCTGCGTCGGCGGTTGGCCCGGCTTGGATGTCTTCCCTTTCTGTCTACCTATGATGTGGGGATCGGCCAGGCGTTGTGGAAAAGGGACAAAGACGAAGTGCGGTGGGCCTTTCTGAAGATGGTCGAGTCCGGTTTGCTCGAACCAGTGGGGCTGGGCTATCCCCCCTGCGTTCAGCTCGATTGCCGTGTGTTACGTGGGCTCAGGTTATTGGTAGAGTACTGGATCCCCTGGCCACTGTGGCTCTTCGCCCAAGAACAGCGCCGGGAACTGAAACCAGGGGATGTGGTCCGTTGTGCCGTGGCGGCGTGGCGCTACCCGCTGGAGAAAAAGCATCCCGAAGGTTCTGGGCTGCTGGTGCCGTTGATTCCCTCGTCGTTGTGGGAACTCGTTGGCAGTGCGCAGCCGGACTACTACAACGTTGGCCTGGTGCCGGTCTGGTTAGGTCGGAAGTATACCTACCACCGTTTTCCGCCCACGCCGCCAGTAGAGTGGGCGGTGGTGATGCGCATGCGCTCGGTCTATTTGAGTATCTGGATGCTAGCGCTGGTTGCGGTTGCGCTGGGCAAGGTCTTCAACTTCCCTTGCGCTGTGGTTCTCGGTCTCTTGGTGGCCGCAGTTATGCTTTTGTTGGCCACGGACAATCAGCACCGGCTCAGCCTCTGGAGAAGGTGCAAGAAGTCGTTCGTGGAGAGGGCTTGAGCAACTCAAGCCCGGTGGTCGCTTCTTGGTTGGTAAGGGCAGTCAGTGCTGTCGCCTGTGGCGTAGTGCTTTTAGATGGAGGAAAGGGTGAGCCTGAGCGTGGTGCTTCTGGCAGAGCGTGACCAGGTTGTCCAGGTCGTGGCTGCCGCCGTGCGCGACGGCCTTGATATGGTGGACGACCAGATAGCGCAGGCGGGTCTCCGGCCCGCCCTCGTACTCGGTTCAGCCACCGGCCCAGCGGCAGGTGAAGCCGTCGCGCACCAGGCAGGCCATGCGTTGCTTGTGCCATTCGTCGCCGGAACGCTTGTTATTGGATGATCGTGCCACAGCCTCCTCCTTGGGTCGGGATTTTGCCCACTTCCAGACCGCCGGCCGGCGGGGGTGGGGTGGTGGTGCAGGGGGCCCGTGTCAAGGGCTGGCCCCTTGACGCGGACGCCGGCCGGCGGTAGGGGAACAGGGCCCAAGGGAGGGCAAGGCATCAAGTTCGGTTGTGACCGCCTCGGTGCGGACCGTCCGCGCGCGAGTCCCGCCGGTACCAGGCGCGAGGCTTCATCCCGCGGCTTGTGTCCCTTACCTGGGAGAAGGCCGGCGTTGGGTCAGAAGGCGACGGGGAGGGTGGCGGTGATGGGTAGCGGAGAGGCCCGATAGGCGCCTTCCTGCCCGACCAGGAGTGCGCCCGGACCGGCGACGGCCCGTTCCATCCCGGCGCGGTGGCCGGCACCACGCCGGGAAGGCGCCTCGCCCCATGGTCAAAGACCTGCCACAACCGCTGCGGGCGGCACGCCTGGCTGTCCACCGCCACATCGAGGATGGTCCAGTCCTGGGGCGGGCGCCCGGCGAGGGCCGGGGCCCGCCGCGGCCGGCCGTTCAGGAAGAGGATGTCCACCAGCGCGTGGACGCCGGATTGGAAAAAATCCTTATGCGGCGACTCCATCGCCAGGCCTGGCCCAAGCCCGGCCTGGGGCTCCCGGCGGGGGTGCAACGGCAGGGAGCGAAGAGCGCCGATGCCCCCCAGGCGCGAAGAGATGCTTCTCCCCACAGGCGATGCGCGGCCGCAAAGCCTCGCCCCGCAGCCGGTCAACCTGCTGCCTCGGATAGGACCCTTTGTGCCTCCGCCACCCAACCCGCATCCGGATTCTGCCGGGCATCCCGGCAGGAGAAGAGCGTCTTGCAAAAGGGCGCCGGCCGGGCTGAGGCAACGGGCCAGGTTTGGACGAAGGGGAGGACGGCGCGCAGCCCCCGGCGAAAGAAGGCGCGGCTTCTCTGGGCCGCCCCAGCGCTTGCAACACCCTTCCGCGGCTGCCCGGCCTCATGGCCGTACCGGGGAGGAAGGCCTGCGGCGGCCAGCGCCTCCTGGGGACGGCCCGCACAGGAGCCAATCCTGATGCACTACCGCACCCGCTCGAAAATCCAGACCCGACCGGCCGCATCGCCGCAGGCCAGCAGGCGGCCAGCGCCGGAGAGGGCCAGGCTGTGGATGGCGGCGTCACTCCAGAAGAGTATATGCCCCTTGCTGCTTTCCACTTCCCAGGCTCTGATCGTGTGGTCAACTGATCCGCTGGCGATCCAGCGCCCATCTAGGCTGACTGCCACAGCCGTCACCTGACCGGTATGCCCCTCCAAAGAGCCCAGCAGGTGTCCGTTCTCCAAATCCCAAACCTTCACCGTGCGGTCATCCGACCCGCTGACGATGAAGCGCCCGTCCGGGCTGACCGCCACGGCGTTCACCCCATCCGTATGGCCTTCCAGGGAGCGCAGCAGCCGCCCGCTTTCGAGCTCCCACACCTTCACCGTGCGGTCCCAAGAGCCGCTGACGATGAAGCGCCCGTCGGGGCTGACCGCCACCGCCCACACCCGATCCGTATGACCTTCCAGGGAGCGCAGCAACCGCCCGCTTTCGGCCTCCCACACCTTCACCATGCGGTCCAAAGAGCCGCTGACGATGGTGCGCCCGTCGGGGCTGACCGCCACGGCGGTCACCCAATCCGTATGGCCTTCCAGGGAGCGCAGGAGGCGTCCGCTTTCGAGCTCCCACACCTTCACCGTGCCGTCCTTCGACCCGTTGACGATGAAGCGTCCGTCTGGGCTGACCGCCACGGCGGTCACCCGATCCGTATGGCCTTCCAGGGAGCGCAGCAGCCGCCCGCTTTCCGCCTCCCATACCTTCACCGTGCGGTCCGAAGAGCCGCTGACGATGAAGCGTCCGTCTGGGCTGACCGCCACGGCGGTCACCCGATCCGTATGGCCTTCCAGGGAGCGCAGGAGCCTTCCGCTTTCGGCCTCCCACACTTTCACCGTGTTATCCCACGACCCGCTGACGATGGTGCGCCCGTCGGGGCTGACCGCCACCGCCCGCACCCGATCCGTATGGCCTTCCAGGGAGCGCAGCAGCCGCCCGCTTTCCGCTTCCCACACCTTCACCGTGCGGTCCCAAGAGCCGCTGACGATGAAGCGCCCGTCGGGGCTGACCGCCACCGCCCACACCCGATCCCTATGACCTTCCAGGGAGCGCAGCAGCCGCCCGCTTTCCGCCTCCCACACCTTCACCGTCGCGTCAGCCGACCCGCTGACGATGAAGCGCCCGTCCGGGCTGACCGCCACGGCGTTCACCCCATCCGTATGGCCTTCCAGGGAGCGCAGGAGGCGTCCGCTTTCGAGCTCCCACACCTTCACCGTGTTATCCCAAGAGCCGCTGACGATGAAGCGCCCGTCGGGGCTGACCGCCACCGCCCACACCCGATCCGTATGACCTTCCAGGGAGCGCAGCAACCGCCCGCTTTCGGCCTCCCACACCTTCACCA